>Ga0209628_10000189_pt1 | contig 35687 bp, 26 predicted proteins | sample TergutCu122P4_FD_187285 | JGI IMG/M metagenome (GOLD analysis project Ga0209628, IMG submission 187285) | Cubitermes ugandensis P4 segment gut microbial communities from Kakamega Forest, Kenya - Cu122 P4 (SPAdes) (version 2) | ecosystem: Host-associated > Arthropoda: Insects > Digestive system... | reverse complement strand
TGTTAAACACTGTATTGTAGGACATTCCGAACGCAGAAAATATTTCGGTGAAACCGATACAATAATTGCAGAAAAAATCAACAACCTTCTCTCTTTTCAAATAACACCCATCTATTGCTGCGGAGAAACATTAGAAGAACGAAATCAAAACAATCAATTTGAAGTTGTTGCCCATCAAATAACCGAAGCCCTGTTTCATCTTACGGAAGAAGAAATGGGAGAAATCATCATCGCCTACGAACCCGTATGGGCAATCGGTACAGGAGTCAACGCCACTCCACAACAAGCACAAGAAATGCACGATTTCATCCGTCGTCTTATTTTAGATAAATACGGCAATGAAACGGCTAACGACCTGCCCATTCTTTACGGCGGAAGTTGCAATCCCCAAAATGCCAAAGAGTTATTTTCAAAACCCGATGTTGACGGCGGACTTATCGGAGGCGCTTCGTTAACAGTTGAAGACTTTTTGGCAATCAGAGATTCTTTTTAAAAGAAAAATTTCAGCCTTTATATGAAAGTACTCTGTGTGGACAGAACTTATCCGCAACACATTCAAGATGTTGGTGATGCCACTGATAACCCTTTGATTTTTTTCATGAAACCCGAAACAGCGCTTGTGCATCGCAACCGCCCTTTTTACATTCCCGAATGGACACAAAATGTTCAATTTGAAACAGAATTAGTTTTGAAAATCTGTAAAAACGGAAAATATATTCAAGAACGCTTTGCACATACCTATTATAATGAAATAGGAATCGGAATTGATTTCACCGCTCAAGACATGAAAGAAAAACTGATAGCACTCCATCAGCCATGGGAAAAAGCCAAAGCCTTTGACCAATCCGCACCATTAGGGACATTCTTGCCAAAAGAACAATTGAACGAAAAACAAGGCATCCGATTCTCTCTGAAAAAAAACGGAACATTATGCCAGTCTGGCAACAGCCTCGATATGATTTGCAATTTTGACCGTATCATTGCCGAAATATCGCAATACGTTACACTGAGAACCGGCGACTTAATCTTCACGGGATCACCTCCCAATGCGGAAACAGTACAAATTGGCGATGTGTTGGAGGCTTTTATTGAGGATAAAAGAGTGCTACGTGTCCCGATAAAATGATGAAATAGTAAAACCTTACTATCATTTAATCTTACTGCTTTTAAAACAGTCCGGGGAAGAAAGCATCGCGCACATGTACCAAATGAGGTCCTTTTGGTGTAAATAAAATACCGATGATGTCGAAACGGGTCTCTCCCATGTAGCCGATTTGAAAAATATATTCATTTGCCGCCAACGATAAAAAACGCTGTTTCTTTTTATCAACAGTCGTTTCCGGCTCGCCCCACTGGTCGGAATGTCGGCTCTTTACCTCAATAATGACCAACTGATTCCCCTCTTTTGCAATAATATCTATCTCCAAATGCCCCTGACGCCAATTGGTAGTGATAATATCGAAACCCTGCCGGCGAAGATGCTCCAAAGCCATCGCCTCCCCCTTTTTGCCAGTAATGTTATGCTGCGCCATAAAAATGTATGATTATAAGATAAGTGCTTAAGTCTAATTATTAAAAAATATCACAATATATCCTTCAATAAATTACCGCAAAGGTAAATGATATTTTCCAATTAAATACATCGTAAATAATTTGTGCCTTTGCCAAAGTAATAAAATAATCATTTTAAAATGACATAAAGCATATAAAAACGTGCTGACAGGCACAAGGAAATTATATTGAAATAGCGAAACTGCTGTTCTTGAAAGCCATTTCCACATTATACATGATGATACTCATACTTTTGAGTACTCACAAGTAAACGCCGTGTAATAACGGCGTGGAACGACTTGCCCGAAGCAAAGGCGTGGTAACCTGATACTCAGACGGGTTGATTCCACGCTATTTTTTATGCAAAAAAATACGGTAATGAAAAAAGAGATAATAACAATGAATACAGAGAGTTTCGATATGTGCCGGCTAATATTGGAAAAACTGAAAGAGAAGGATCTCACAGTTGCATGGCTTGCACGACAGATTGGATGCGACGACGCCAATTTGGGCAGAATGTTAAAAAACAACCGGCATATTCATGCAGCGTTGCTATTTCGTATATCAAAAGCATTGCGACATGACTTTTTTGTCTATTATTCCTCTTATTTACATGATGAAAACTATGTGGATGAAAACTGAAGGTTGTAAAAAACAAGTTATGAAAAAGTTCAAGATGCTGTTTAAACAGATTCCTCAGTCGCTTCGCTTTCTTACCTATGACAGATTCACGTAAATGGTTGATTTTTAACAACAATGAGATTCCTCACTTCGCTATCGCTCCGTTCGGAATGACGCGTTGGTGGGCGTGTAGGAAAGGGGGGAAGTGGAAAGCGGCGGCACTGCCGCCGCTTTCCACTTCCCCCCTTTTTACTAAAATTTTTACCGTCATTCCGAACGGAGCGCCAGCGAAGTGAGGAATCTGTTCCTATAAGACCGTCTTTGACTTTGTCGTCCTATTTGAGGTTCGGCATAGTACAAAACGAGTTTGTCCTCTGCTCTTGCTGCATCGGTTCCGAACGGAGCGCCAGCGAAGTGAGGAATCTGTTCACTTAATACTGTTAATCATTTCTCAATTCATTCAGAATCTCGAACAAACCCGTTTTCATTTACCAACTCATTCCATTGAGGATTCTTTGAATTGATTAACAATTCTTTCTTTTTTCTGTTCCATTTCTTTATTTCTTTTTCGCGATTTATTGCTAAATCGAAATAGAGAAATTCTTCGTAATAAATGCAATATTCAAGATTATACCTCTCTGTAAACGAATTTCTAATCAAATGATTTTTATGTTCATAAATCCTTCTACACAAATCGTTTGTAACACCAATATAAAGTGTGGTTTTGTTTTTGTTTGTCATAATGTAAATATAGCCTTGCTTATCCATAGAAATTATTGTTTCTGCAAAAGTAATGATTTGTAAAGATATTATCACCAAAAAACCTCAAACATTTTCTTAATCAAAAATTACATCGTATTACTGTAAATATTACAGCGAAAAAACGTAAAAATAGCAGGTAAATCCTGCAAAAATAGCAGGACAAAATTTACGATTGTATTAGATGGCGCGTTACCTTTGTCCCCTTATTTAAACAAAAGAGATAATATATGATAAAAATTTTTCTGTTTTCAGATTGCAGGAGATTGATTACAATAAGTTTCATAGTGCTCCTGCTTATTTTTAAGACCAATTTGGTCTATTCACAGAGTAGTGGCGAACCACAAGCAAGGGGTTATCTCGAATTGCCGCTTTCGGGTGATTTGGAATATACTCCTCCTATTCATTTTGTTTCTTTGAATTCACCAAGTGATACAATGGGAACGGGAGGAGGAGGGGAAGCAACAGACGGATCGGGCAACACTATCACTGTGCTAAGTATGACAAGAGCGAATGTAGGGATTGGCGCTAAAATACCTAATGCAAAACTACATGTTAACGGCGATGCCATCATTTTAACACAACTTGCTTTAGGTCATTCTTCAGCAGTTTCAGGCTCGTTGCCGGAAATGAAACTGCAAATCGGAGAAGCATGGACATTTTCCGATATGACTTATGGCAAAATTATGGGATACAACTGCCGTTTTGGCAAAACAGGAGCATGTGTCCGTCATTTAATTGGAACTACTGCTGCGGCAGCAGCAGTGATGATGAATCCCGACGGATCATTACAACTGTGCACTACCCCTCCCGGAACCGGATCAATAACATGGAATTATTTTACTATGTTTAACGATGGCAACGTAGGAATTGGTATTACATCCAACCCGCAGGCAAAATTGGATGTCGCAGGGTCGTTGAGAGCGCAGAGTGCAGTTGTAACAGGAGCTTTGACGACACAAAGTGCAAATGTAACAGGTACTTTGACGACGCAAAATGCAACGGTTACCGGACTTTTGTCTGCCAATAAACTTACATTGAATCATACCACCAATCAAGATTGGGACGATGCAACGCGTATAAAAGTGAACCGAGATTTAACACGGGCGCTTTTAGTAACCAATACAAGTTCCGGAACAGAGAAAGAGGTATTTAAAGTTTATGGTAACGGTATTATGTGCGCTAAGAAGATATTTGCAGAAAAAATGGAGATACATACCAACGCTCTGAATTTATACTGGTACGACCATGTTTTTGAACCCGATTACAACCTACGTTCACTGTCGGAATTAGAACAGTTTGTAAAAGAAAACCACCACCTGCCCGAAATACCCTCTGCCAAAGAGGTGAAAGAAAACGGAATTGAACTTGGCGAAATGCAAGGGAAACTCCTGTTGAAAATAGAGGAATTGACGCTCTATATCTTGGATTTGCAGAAACAAATTGATGAATTAAAAGAAAGGTAGTTATGAGAACAAAATTATATTTATTAATTTTTGTCTGCAAAGGAGCGGACGTTAAACAAAATTTTATGAGAAAATTCATGTTATTTTTTACAATGTTGGCGGTTACAACATCCGCAATAGGACAATTGAAAGTTGATTATTTCGGTAATGTAGGAATTGGTGGCGCTCCTACTCGTGCGAAGAAGTTGGTTGTTTATGGAAAATCATACTTTGATATTATTCATGCACAGCAGATATATTGTGGTTTTCTGAGTACCATTGGATCTGATGAATCATTGAAAGAAAATATTAATCCTTTAGGCAAAACACTCAATAAACTGTTAGAGGTAGAAAGCAAAAGATATAATTATAAAAAAGATAAAGTACCAAATGATAATCCCGATTATGAAAAAATGTTCGAAAAAGAAACCTTTGGCTTTATTGCGCAGGAATTAGAAAAAGTATTTCCCGAATTAGTCTATCCGCCAAGTTCTCTCAATGAATATTATTCCATTAACTATAACGGAATGATACCTGTATTGCTTGAGGCAATCAAAGAGCAACAAACCCAAATAGCATATTTACAAATACAGTTTGAAAATTGTTGTCAAAACAGTCCTGCGTACTCGCCGCCAAAATATCCGAGTGAAAATAGCGTACAGGAAAATTACGAAAATGAAAAACCGATAAATAACACATCAGTCAACGAAAGCGAAACCATAGAAACGTCCAAATTATTTCAAAACATCCCCAATCCATTCTCATCAAATACTGAAATCCGGTTTGAGATAATCGAACAGGCAACTTCTGCCAAACTGCTTATCCACGATATGCAGGGAGCGGAAATAAAGTCATACACCATTTCCGAAAGAGGATCGGGCAGTATTATCATCAACGGTTTTGAGTTGCAACCCGGAATGTATATGTACACATTGTTGGTCAATAATTCAATTATTGATACCAAAAAGATGATTTTAACGAAATAATTTTTACCTTTGCAACGTAATTTTTAAAAATGCAAATGATATGAAACCACAACATTTTATTTATTGTATAACAGTTTTCGCCGTTCTGTTTTCGGCATGTCAGAAAACAGACACCGGACAGAGCGGAGGAGAGTCGCCGCAAGTAAGAAAAGCAGTTTTTAGCGGATATGCCCAAAAAGGACCCTTTACAAACGGTTCTTCAATCATGATTTCGGAATTGAAATCAAACTTAGACCAAACCGGGAAAGTCTATTCTACCATCATTGCGGATAATTTGGGCAGTTTCGAGCAAAAAAATATCGAATTGGTTTCCCAATATGTGGAGTTAAAAGCCGACGGTTTTTATTTCAACGAAATACAGGGTCAGACATCCTTAGCGCCAATGACACTGTATGCTTTGGTGGACATTGTTGCTGTTAATTCGGCAAATGTCAATGTATTGACCCATTTGGAAAAAGCGCGTGTGGAGTATTTGGTGAAGCAGGAAAGAAAGAGTTTTTCCGCTGCAAAAAAACAGGCACAAAAAGAAGTGTTGGCAATTTTCGGATTCGAGCCTTCCGAAACTTTGTTTGAAGCATTGGATTTGACTACAGACGCCAAACTGTTGGCAATTTCGTGCATTTTGCAAGGTTATTTGTCCACAGGTAATATGATGGAACTGATGGCTGATATGAGCGCCGATATTAAATCGGATGGCAAATTGGATAATACGACCTTAGGGTCAAAGTTAATGAACAATGCCTATTCGGTTAATCTTTTGGGGTTAACCATTCGCGACAACTTGATAAAAAAATATGATGAACTTGGAATGACTGTAAACATTTCTGATTTTGAAAGTTACATTGAAAAATTTATTAAAAGTGATTTATACCCGCTAACAGTTTCCATAACCTATCCTGCTGTTGGAATACACGGGGAAAATATTTTATCTGACAATGTTACTGAAGTGAATGTTGAAACATTTAATGAACCAAAAGAACCTTACGTGTATAGCATGAAAGCCGATGTTCCTAAAGGTTTAAGCCTGAAAGTTGTTTTAAAAGATGGTAAGTTTGGTATTCAACAACTACCATCAAAACCTATTAATTGGAGTTTAACTTCTAACGAAAGTTTTATAGAGGCTATCGTAACGGAAAGTGGGGAACCTAGTGATCTGGCAATCCTTTTCTTCAGCGGCACATTATCTGATGACGGAAATGAATACATCACGATAGAATATTACGAAGATGGAGCGAAAACGCCAACAAAGGTTAAGAAATTGAAATTGATTTATCCATAATTCTTACAGACATGAAAACAAAACATTTTATTTTTGTATTAATAGCAGTTGCTGTTCTTTTTACTACATGTAAAAAAGATGATGACTGTTGCGCCAAATATATAGGAGATTGGGATTTTGTAACGGTAGTAAGTATTATTGAAAACAGTACATTTATAGTAAAAGACACCATTTACTATTCCGGCACAATTATCCGTGGAAATGATAAAAATCATTTAATCATTCAATTTACTGAAAATAATGTCATTACTGTTCATGTAATATCAGGTAATTTATGGTTAGCAATAGGGGGGGAGGTAAATCCTCATTATATGACTTGTCATAAATGTACCGTTGGAAGTTTTATAAATAAAAATGAAATATCCATTTTAAGACTATATAAGTTTATTGGTTCGGGTGAAAAAGAAGTATATCACTCTAATGGTGTTAAAAGAAAGGGGGTCAAAAATGAATAGAATCATCATAACAGTTATATGTTGCATACTCATTCATCAAACACTGTTTGCACAAACCCCTACTCATCCACCTGAAGACGCGAATTGGAAATTAAAATGGTTTGACCATTTTCTCACTTATGACACAGCAAGATGGGTGAAAGCGAAATATGCTACCCATGGTAGCGGACCGCAACTATTCCTTGAAAGCAATGTCTGGGTTGAAAATAACAATTCGAATCATCAATTGGTATTAGCCGTAAATAACACTAAAACTTATTGTCCGACTCCTCCACCAGATCCGAACACAAGTGGTTGCGACCCATGCAAAGATGGAAAACTGTATAATTATACTTCCGGGTGGGTAGAAACAAATCCTAAAATCGGAGATAAATTCGGATATATAGAAGCACGTATTAAACTTCCTCACAAAAAAGGAGTAGCACACGCATTTTGGACTTGGATAGCAGATGAAGTGCAAGGATTCAAAAACGTGGCAGAGATTGATATATTTGAAACCTACGGTAGCGAGAATACAAACATAGTACATACCTGTATTTATACATGTTATGATTGCGGCGATGGTAAAAAATACGGTAGAGAACATCAATTATCGAATTTCAATTTCACCGATTGGCATAACTATGGACTTGAATGGACATCCGACAGAATAACATGGTATATTGACGGCAAAGCAATAAGAACACTAAATAATCACAATTTAGATAAAGAGGGAAATGGTATTATTGATCCTGTACGGATAATTTTTGATTTGGCAATTGAGCCCGATTATCTTCCTTCAACATCTACTCCTTTTCAAGAATATATGATAGTTGATCACATATCATATTATGAATTGAAATTGAATTGCAATGCTGTCATCACCGAATCACAAGGCGACGGATATAACTTTAACAACTATGTTTCCAATTTAAAAAAATCCTGCACTTTTAAAAACACAACTATTCCAGTAGGAAAAGACATCTTTGTTCGTACCACAGATTTCATAGAACTAAAAGAGAATTTTGAGGTACCTATAGGCGCTTCTTTATATTTAGATAACAGTCCTTGCGATGGAGATTGCTCTGATTATCTTACCGATCAAACCATAACCGGAAATACAACTGTTGTCGGTTGCGATGTTCTAACAGTTCGAGATGTTGACATTACCAATTCGGCGAAAGTTGATATTACAGCCGGCGAAAGAATATTCATAAACCCCGGTTTTCGAGCCGATGCAGGTACAAATGTGAAGATGAGTATTTATCCATAAAATCGGAAGTTCCGGCTTACCGGTAAATACGATGAGGACAAAAATGAAAATCCGGTTGTTTAGTGTAAATTAAAAAAAAAAATTATATCAATGAAAAAAAAATTATTAATCATGCTGCTCGCAGGCGTATTAACCCCTGCCATAGCACAGGAAATTGTTCCCGCGAAAATGCGGGATTTACAGGCAATAGAAGTAACGGGTTTAGAAATCCCTCCACCATCAATGCTTCCGGTAAATCAGAGTGGAAGCCTTGTTGATGTTGGTTTGTGGGAATATTCGGGCATTTCGCAGAAATACGACCGTCAAAGTCAAGGCGCAGTTTACCCGATGACCATGCGACACGATAATGGTTTTATCGGTTCTACATGGACAAATGAAGATAATCCTCCCTTTCCCGGAGTAAGCACTAATCCTACCAGAGGTATTGGATACTCCTATTCGACCAATGGAGGACAAACGTGGAGTGTGCAGGAAAATCGTGTCGGAGGAATTCCGATATTTTGGCCCTCGTATGCCCAGTGGGGCACAAATGGCGAAGCCATACTTGGGCGGAGTTCTGAAAGTTATGAATATCAAGGCGTTCAAATTATAAATGGATTGGTATTATTGACACGTCCCAATAAAGGTCAAGGAGCATGGACAATAACGCCTGTCCCATATCCTGCAGGTACTTCTCCGGGTGATGGTTTTACGATGACATGGGCACGAATGACCACCAGTGGGTCAAATCATCAATACATTCATATCATGTCGCCGATGATTACCCCTGCATCACAACCCTATCAGGAATATTCCACTCCGGTATTATATTACAGAACACAAGCCGGTAGTTTGTCATGGGATATTCAGGGAAAATTAGTTCCAGACATGTTAGGAGAGCAATGGAGTGAAAAATCCTACTATTGCGATGCCATAACATTTGCTGTTCAAGGCAATACCGTCGCCTGTTCTTTTATTAGTGCCGGAAGCCACGGTTATGTAATAAAATCGCTCGATAACGGCGATACATGGGAAAGTATCAAATTTTACGACTCCCCTGTACTCAATGAATTAACTCTCGCAGACTATGGCGATACCGTTTATGTTCCCCGACAAGGGTGTATAGCATTGGATAAAAATGGGAAAATTCATGTTGCTTTTTCAATACTGATGGTTAAAAATTCCAATACCGGAAATTATACTTTCTTTAGAGGATTGTTAACGTCGTTCCTCTCGTATTGGAGTGAAGATATGGCACCAATTGATGGAGCAGCCGAGTTCGTTAAGTATGAAATAGATATAGTTTTGGACGAGTTATTCGGATGGAATGAAAATCTGTATGTCAAGTCGTTATATCCTAAATGGCCCATTATTGGGTATTATACCCCATTACATTACCCGCCTATGTTTACAATAAATGATTACGATGGCATTCTATGGGCAGGAAGCAGTTACAATAATGTCGGTATGTTTTCATTTCCTCAAATGACGTTTGATTCGGAAAACAGAGTGCGTCTGGCTTATCTTGGATTGGTAGATTATGGAGCCTCGCAAGGACGTTGGATTCGCCATCCGTTTTATACTGTCTCTTACGATGGAGGTTTGAGTTGGACAAAAACAGATTATCTTGTCAATTCTCTTGATTACGTTGACAAAGAATTTGCCTATCTAACCTTAGCAGGTTTCGATGGAGATAAAATGTATCTGATGGCGCAAGTTGATCAGACTCCCGGGACTCATATTGCAGGTGATCACAGCGCAACAAATAACTATTTCTTATATATCACCGTAGGTGGAGCCATACCACCGCCACCGCCACCGCCACCGCCTGCTTGTAACAGTGTAACCAACATAACAGCTGTGATAAACGATGTATGCAAATCGGCAACTATCAATTGGAACGAAATAGCCGGAGCAAAAGGATACACAATCAGAAGAAACGGAAAATTTCTGAACACAGTATCTGCCACTACCTATACCGATGATTTTAATTTTGTGAATGGAACAACCTACAAATATACCATTAAAACCCTTTGCAATACAAACACATCAAGGGTAGTTTCAGTCTCTGCCACAGCAAATTGCGAAGTTTGTAATCCTATAACAAACGCAAACGCCATCATAGAAAACTGTGAAACGGCAATCATTACTTGGAACGCCGTTGTAGGAGCAAAAGAATATGAAATCAGAAGAGATGGCAATCTTTTAGGTAGTGTTACAACTCCCTCTTTTACTGAAAATGCAGTATTTGAACATGGTAATTCATATACATGGAAAATTAAAACAATTTGCGACAAAAGCGAATCAACCGAAGTATCCATTTCAACAACAGCAAGTTGCGAAAGCATTACCGAACTATCCAACAGCATCGCAATTTGCCCAAACCCAACTTCAGGAACCATATCCATTACCGCTAAAAATTTCCTCAAATTAGAAGTTTACAATCCGGTCGGACAGTTGATAGAGACAAAAACCGTCAACATATTTGATATATCTTCGTACAATACGGGTATTTACTTCTTTAAGATTTTTGATGTGAATAATAACTGTGTTACCAAACGGGTTATGGTGGTGAGATGAAATATCTGAACCTGGATTTTCATAAGATTAAAAGATTGGCAGGATTATTTTTCAAAATCAAGGTAATCCCGAAAATCTTAATAAAATCAAGGTTTATACAATAAAAGGTAAAACGTCAGTATTCCACGACATATTTCCATAAATCAACTCAAACACACGCTTTTTATTTGATTTTCACATTGGCAAAAAGGTCTTTTGAAAAATAGGTATAATTTTTATCAAAAATATCGCATAACTTGCTCATTAATAAAAAGTCAATTTTATAAGACTTCCTTGTTTCCATACGATGTAAGGTTGATTGAGAGATGTCTAATTGCGTTGCTAATTGAAGTTGAGACATTTTATTGGCTTCTCTTAATTGTTTAATTTTATATCCTAAATTCATAAAAAAACGTATCTGATTATTGCGGCAAAGGTATAGCATAACCCAAAGTTAAACAACTCGTTTATTGTTGATAAACAGAGACTAAGATGACATTTATTGATTAAAAATTACATTCCGGAATAATTTTAAACCTTTAAGGAGTATGGGTGAAAAATAATACTCTTAAAAAGATGATTTTATTCTTTTCAATGCTGTTTTAAGACTGAAATTGTTTTATTTGCACCAATTTGTTGCGCAGAATAATAAGGTAATTCCTTTTTTATTCATCGTTTAGTTTATTTTTCAAAATGTCGGATATTATTAAAATCCTGTTGTTTTGTGCAAAAAAATCCCGATTTCAAAAAAAACTTGGGTTTCTCTATAACCTTGATGGAGTGTTATTTGCCACCCACTAACTTCCGAATGGCAGTTTTAGGAGAGGTTTTTTCTACCCAACAAACAATTAAAACAAACAGCAAGAGAAAGGAGCAGTTGATTGTCAGATGAACGTAGAAGTTTAAATGTCCTAACATCAAACTCGTAAAATAAATCAGCAAAGCGCTTCCTATATAAATTCCGAACTTTTTGATGTTATAATTAACGGGGAAATGTTTCTGTCCCCAAAAATATGAAATTATCATCATGGCAGCATAACAGGCAAGAGTAGCCCAAGCCGAACCAATAAAACCGAAAAAAGGAATCGTAACGAGATTAACTACGATGGTAATAAATGCACCAATAAATGAAATGATAGCGCCATAAATGGTTTTATCCATTAGTTTATACCATACCGAAAGATTGTAATAAACGCCTAAAAACAGTAATGCCATCATCAATACAGGTATTACAGCCTGTCCTTCTCTGAAATCTTCTCCTATAAAGAAAATAATCACATCCAAAAAAAGCATGGTGAAAAGAAACAGAACGCAAACAACGATGACAAAATAATTTAACAACACCGCATACACATCTTTTGAATCTTTATTTTTGGCATAATTGAAAAAGAATGGCTCTGCAGCATAACGATAAGCCTGTGTAAACAATGCCATCAGAATAGAAATTTTATAACATGCAGAATAAATTCCAACCTGTGCTTCGGCAATTTCTTCCGGAAGCAAATAGCGCAACATCAAGCGGTCAATGTTTTCGTTAATACTTCCCGAAAGCCCTACAAAAAGCATTGGAATACCAAACACCATCAACTTTTTCCATACTGCTACATCAAACTTACCGAAACCTTTTAGTATTTCAGGAAAAAGAAATATCAACACACTTGCCGATGAAATGATATTTGAAATAAAGACGTATGAAACCAATTTGTTTTCATTGAAAAACATCCCTATCAGCGATTTCAAAGTAGAATTTCCTCCTGTTTTCATTATATAAGGGCACAAGACGATGAAAAACAAATTACACAACACATTTAAAATGATGTTTGCCATACGTACCGTTGCAAACTTTTTAGATTTTCCAAGTTGGCGCAAATAGGCAAAAGGAATAGAAACCAGAGCGTCAATGCCAATAATCCATCCAAACCATCGAACATATTCCGGATGTTCGGCATAATCAATCAAAGAGGCAAGTGGAGAAGCGAAACACTGCGTAAGTAAGATAAAAAGCGCCGAAACAGCAAAAACCAATAAAAATGCGCTGGAATAAACATTCGGACTATTGTCATATTTTGACGCATAACGGAAAAAAGCTGTTTCCATTCCGAATGTAAGAATCACAATAAAAAAACCTGCATAGGAATACATGACAGAAAAAGCACCATATTCTCCCTGCATAAGCACACGAGTATAAACAGGTACCAGTAAATAACCCAAAATCCGCCCAAGAATACTGGGTAGTCCATAAATTGCCGTTTGTCCTGCTAACTGTTTTAAAGGATTCAACACAGTGATTTTTTTTGCAAAAGTACGACAAATTTGAGAATAAAGGAGGAGGAGAAGCAGTTTGAATGGCTAATTTTTTTTTAATGCTAGGATTTTTATAATCCTGCAAGGATGATACCTTTATTTAACCGTAGATAACGCTTTGATTCATCTACGGATAATAAAGTGTTGTTCCTGCGGGACTTATCAGATTTTTTTAACTATGTCAATACAGTATCGAAAAATCCACAAATTTTTCAATAAAAATACAAAATTATCACTATACATTGTACAAGTTGTTCTTTGAATATTTAACATTTATTTCTCATAGCACTAGAAAAAAAGATTTAGCCGTTTGAATATTTTATTTCAACCAAAAAAAAAATAAATAAAAATTATTTTTCAGTTTCAAAAAAAAAGCATACCTTTGCACCTGTTTTTCATAAGGAAGAAAAACACGACAGGAGGTCCGGTAGTTCAGTTTGGTTAGAATACATGCCTGTCACGCATGGGGTCGCGGGTTCGAGCCCCGTCCGGACCGCAAAAAAGAGGTTAGAGCATTCGCATAACCTCTTTTTTATTTGAGAAAAAAAACTGCCTGATAACTTTGGATTATTTTAAAATAAACAATGTGCACTCGTTAATATATTGTATCTTTGCACCGTATAAATAATAAAAGTTGATAAAAAACAATATATTAATTTTAATAATTACAAAAATGAAACGGAATCAAATAGTTACAGAGGTAAAAAAACATTTTGGCATAAAAGAACTTGTATGTCAGCATACAGCAGCAACTTTTGGGGAAAAGAGTTGGCAGTTCTTAAACACCGAACTGCTCGAAACACTGTTGGTCTTACGGCGTGAAATTTTCAATGTTGCCACATACGTTAATTACAACGGTATGACACAAAGAGGATTAAGATGCAATATTTGCCAGTTAGTAAAAGACAAGACCAATAAAAATCAAATCTATCTTTCATCACATTGTAATGGTGCAGGATTAGATATTGACTTCAAAGGCTTCACAGCAGAACAAGCTCGTGAACGAATCCGCAAAAACGCAGATAAATTACCTTATCCCATCCGACTTGAAAAAAATGTAAACTGGGTGCATATTGATCTTTACGACGATGGTTCCGGAAGGAAAATCGTTGAATTTAGCGAATAAGGTAAAGTATTATATCTTATAGTCAATAAGTTTGTATAGTAATAGTAATATCCATCTATAAGTATATTTATGAATACATTAATTTATCCGTGTATTTTTTTAAACAGATAAATAATGGAGTCTCATTATAGTAGAACTAATATAACAACAGTGTATCTGTCCCCGTCAATAGGATACCTTATTACTCAATAAACCAAATAATATATGTCAACTGATATATTTATTCCATTTGAAATAGACCAGTTCTATCCCGAAACAGCGTTCAATGCCATACGTATCTTAGAACGACTTGGGTGCACTGTCCACTACAACATCAATCAGACCGACGCCGGACAATTAGCCTTTGAAAACGGCAACTGGGACGAAGCAAAAAAAATTGCAGAAAAGTTTATTAAACAGTTTTCCGGTAGTCAGTTTATAGTAACCCCTTCAAGTTCAACAACAGACTATGTTACACAACACTTTGAAAAATTATTTTTCAACTCCGGAATGCACTTGGAATATCAACGGATAACAAGTCGTATTTTTGATTTTTGCGATTTCATTTATCACCATGCAAAAGCACGAGATATTGGGGCAAAATTTGAACATTCGATAGTGTTTCACGATTGCTATCTTCCTGAAAAACATGCAGAAACTATGGAGTTATTATCGTGTGTAAACGGAATAAAAATTCTCAATAACCCTTATCAAAAAGAAACCTGCGGCTCGAATATCATTTTTTCATTGAACAACGAACCCATTGCAACAGCAATGGCTTTACAACACATTTCACACGCCATTAAAATAGGAGCGGAATATATTATTGTTGCCGATGCAGCGTGTAAATTGCATTTTGATTCGTATATTAAAAAACAAAAATTGGATATTTCTGTTATACATATAGTAGATGTTTTGGCTTCGGGATTGAATTAATTTTTAAAATAAAAACGATGAAAGACTTGCATAAAATATTTGAAGATTTCAGCAAACAAAAAGTATTGATTATCGGTGATGTGATGATTGACGCCTACATTTTCGGGAAAGTATCTCGTATTTCACCCGAAGCGCCTGTTCCTGTGGTGGACGTTTTTCAAAGAACCAACCGATTGGGAGGCGCTGCCAATGTAGCGTTGAATATTAAGTCGTTGAATGCCACACCGATTTTATGCTCCGTTATCGGTAACGACGAAAGCGGATTTGAAATCTCGCAACTATTGTTTAAAGAAGGGATGACAACCGACGGCTTGATTCCGGGCATCAACCGTAAAACCACAAAAAAATACCGTATCATCGGCAACTCCGTACAAATGCTTCGCATTGACGAAGAAGACACACACCCATTAATACCCAAAGAAGAAGAACAGTTTTTAAAACACATTCAAAAAATACTCGACAACGAAGATATTCATGTCATCATTTTTCAAGACTACGACAAAGGAAGTATCACGCCTGCCGTCATTAAATATATTACAAAATGGGCGCAAGAACATAACGTTCCCGTTGTTGTTGACCCTAAAAAACGCAATTTCTTACTTTATCACAACGTAACCCTTTTCAAACCCAATTTAAAAGAGATGACGGAAGGATTGGGCATCAAAATTGATACCGGCGATTTCACTTCCATCCAACAAGGAATAAAAAAACTTCACGACACCTTACACCCTCAAATGACCATGGTTACACTTTCGGAACAAGGCATCGCCATTCAACACAAAGAGCAATTTTTCCATTTCCCTGCACATCTGCGGCGTATTGCCGATGTATCGGGCGCCGGCGATACCGTCATCAGCGTTGCCGCCCTTTGTATCGCATGCGGACTGCAACCCGACGACATCGCAAAATTAGCAAACTTAGCCGGAGGACTTGTTTGCGAACATGTTGGCGTTTCGCCCATTAACAAAGAACAACTTTTCAATGAGGCGATGAAAATTGTTTGAACATTATAATTATAGACCATCAATAAATCAAACAAATCATAGTTGAAAACCATGAGCGACACAATAAAAAAATCAATCCGTTTCTTTGATGACAAAGAAGTACGAGCCGTTTGGGATGGGGAAAATGCCAAATGGTGGTTTAATGTAGTTGATATTGTAGGTATTTTAAACGAAGAAGACAACTATACTAAGGCAAACAATTATTGGCGTTGGCTAAAACGAAAACTTTCTCAAGAAAACAATCAACTTGTGAGTACCACTCACGGTTTCAAATTTGTTGCTCCGGATGGTAAAAAACGTTTAGCAGACACCCTTGACAGTAACGGTGTTATCTTTCTTGCCAAACATTTCCCCAACAATAGAGCCATAAAATTTCTCGACTGGTTTACATACAGCGACAACTCTATTGACGGACAAAGCAAGAAAAAAGCGTACTCTTTTTTTGAAAACGAACTCATTGATGAAAAAGAAATCGGCACATCAGAATGTTTACAGAAAATTCATGCCTATATTTTCGGAGGACTGTACGATTTTGCAGGAAAAATCAGACAGAAAAACATCTCGAAAGGCGGATTTAACTTTGCTCCTGCACAATTTTTTGGGAAAACTTTAATCCAAATTGAACGAATGCCCGAAAATACATTCGACGAAATTGTTGACAAATACGTGGAAATGAACGTTGCCCACCCATTTATGGAAGGCAACGGAAGAAGCACACGAATATGGTTGGATTTGATTTTTAAAAAACGTCTGAAAAAATGTGTGGACTGGAGTAAAATCGGCAAAAAAGAATACATGAACGCCATGATACGAAGCGCCGTAAACAGCGCCTCCATGAAAAAACTCTTAGAAAACGCCTTGACCGACGAAATACACAGCCGCGAAATGTATATGAAAGGAATTGATTATTCGTATTACTATGAAGAAGAGTAAGAGAGGGGAACAATGAATAATATGTAAAAAGAAATAATGTATCTTTGCACCTAAGAAACAATAAAAACATTTTATGCGACCTTATTATTTCTTCACAACCGGCTTATTGGTTTTTATCTTTCTATTCTGTCAATGCAACGGCGTAAAAAATGCCGCTGTTGAAGATAAGTCGGTTGAGATTTTTACAAACAAGGAAATCAGTGTAGCGATAGAAAACAATTCTTCAAGTTATTTCATATTTAGAGGAGCGCCCATGGGTTATCACTATGAACTGCTTCATCGCTTTGCACAATTACATGGTTTGACGGTGCGTTATATCACCTGCAAAACGCCACAGGAAGCGCTGGAATTGCTCCGAAACGGTGATTGCGACATGATTGCCATGCACCTTTCCATTACAGGAGACAGAATAAATCAAGTACGTTTTACAACACCTTTGCGCGAAGTTTATCAAGTCTTGGTACAGCGAAAACCGGATAATTGGCGCACTACTTTAACCGCTGAAGCCATTGAAAAACAACTTATTCATCAACCATTACAGTTAGCCGGAAAAACCATTACCATACCCAGAAACAACAGTTTTTCTTCACGACTTAGAAACATCATGCAGGAAATCGGAGATACCATTTACATTGAAGAAGTCAATCAAACCGAAGAAGAACTCTTCGATGCCGTAGCAAAAGGATTGATAGATTATACCGTCTGCGACGACATTGACGCCACATTAAACGGACGTTATTACTCCAACATTGATTCCAAAACACCCATCAGTTTCAAACAAAAAGCGGCTTGGGCAGTAGCCTCAAATGCAGCGGCTTTGTGCGATTCATTGAACATCTTTCTTAACGGTTTTTTAAAATCTTCAGATGCCATTGTACTATATAACAAATACTACCGCTATCCTATTGCCTGTCGAATGGCACGCGCCACGCAACACTCGCAGGGAGAAGGCTGTATCACACTGTGGGATGAGACATTAAAAAAAGCATGTGAAAAATATGGATTCGACTGGTTTTTGGTGGCTTCATTAATGTATCAAGAGTCGAAATTCGACATTGAAGCACGTGGCGCAAAAGGGACTTTCGGATTGATGCAAATGATGCCCGAAACGATGGAGCAATTTGGAATTGACTCTTTGTGTCTTCCCGAAGAACAAATCGTTGCAGGAGTACGATATTTGGCATCGTTGGAAAAAATATTCAAAGAAAGTGTACCTGACCCGTTTGAAAGGAAGAAATTTGTTGTTGCTGCGTATAATTCCGGACCCGGTCATATTCTCGATGCCCAACGATTAGCAAAAAAGGCAGGCGGCAACCCTGCCCATTGGAACGATGTCGCTCAAAAATTATTAGATAAAACCAATCCCGAAATTTACCGCACCGACGAAGATGTCAGACACGGCTACTGCAAAGGGACCGTTACTATTAATTATGTAAACGAAATCTTTGAACGCTATGAACATTATCAAACTATCTTTTTACCTTAATTTTCTTTTGTCTTGTATCCTGCTTTGCATGAAAATACAAGCGCAACCTACTGAGGCAAAGCAATATTTGCATCAAGGTGTATTGTTTGCCGAGGAAGAAAAATATTCCGAAGCCCTTACCATGCTTGACAGCGCCCTGTTTCTGTATCCCGAATATGCTGAAGCCTATTATAACAGCGGATTGATATATAAAGAGTTGAACAATCATCGTCAAGTACTTCGTAATATGAGTATTGCCGTTTTTCTTGATAACACCCTCCAAGAGGCTTACTATATTCGGGGATTATCGTTTTATACGCTCCATGTATTGGATTCAGCCCTCATTGACTTGAAACGTGCAGTCGGAAGCGACCCTAACAATCCCGAAAAACTCTACAGCCTTGCCAAACTGCATAGCGACCTCGGACAAAATGATAATGCCATGGAACGTTATTCCGAACTGTTATCCCAACATCCCGACTATAAAGACGCTCGTTACAACAGAGCTTTGTTATATCTCGAAAACAGTGATTTTTCAAATGCCATCAACGATTTTGATGCCATCATTTCTGTTGATACAACCGATGCCCAAGTTTATTTTAGTCGCGGCTCGGCGCATGCCCGTACCGGATATTTTTACAATGGAATCCTCGATTTCAATAAAAGCATTGCCATTGATGACACAAACTATCAAACATTTTTCAATCGTGGTCTGTGCTTTTATCATACCAAACAATACACCAAAAGTATTTCCGACCTCTCACAAGCAATATCGTTAAATCCCGATTACCCCATGACCTATCATTACAGGGGATTGGCATATTACTATTCGGGAAATAAACAGCAAGCCTGCAGAGATTGGCAAACGGCATTTTCACAAAACATTACAGAATCAAAGGAATGGCTGAGGAAGTATTGTGAATGAGTTTTTTTTCTGAAAAAAAACCGTCAAGCGATAGTTCTTGACGGTTTTTTTAGAAGTGTAAACTAATATTTAAAATCACGGATTATTAAACCAATCTATTGTTTCTGCGTAGATTGTAGATTGGGCACCCAAGTTGACGTTAATAATGTATTGATCATTTCCATCAATTGCCTTGTCTCCATTCAAATCGTATAACCAGTTATAGTTAGCGGGTTGATTGTATGAGCTTTTTTTCGTTGCAAAGGCAGAGAGGTCTTTTTCATTTATTACCAAGTCGCCGTTTAGGTCTCCTCCGAGCAATTCGCGATGTCCTATGTATCCATTGTTTGAGATGGTGATTTTTCCGTAACGCGGCAAGAAACCTTTACGCGCTATTTCAATAATATAGGTATCGGGAGCAATGTCTGTAAACTTGAATTGGCCTATAGGTGCTAAAGGACATTTGTCGGTTTCGTTAAGAATTTTATTATTTGGAAAACCGGGGTTTGTTATTCCTTTGTCAATCCAATTTATTAGTAATCCCGGGTTATTTGTGTATCCTTGGATACCTGGGTTTTTGGGTGCTCCGACAATAGATGGTCCGGTGCAATCATAATATTCGACGACTACTGTGTGTACAGGTTTTTGAGCACGAATATATCCTATTTTATCGAAGACATTTGCGGGAGGCAGTAGATAGAGTTTTGCGGTTATCAAAAATTGTTGGTCAAATTCGGCGTCTCCGGTTTTGACGAAGGGGAATACTGTTCCGTATGGGCTGTAGCAGTCGTTCACTATTTCGATGGGTGTGCGTTGCCCTTCGCAATTTCCGGTTGTTTGTGCTGCGTAATAGGTTGTTCCGTTAACTACGGGTGTGGATGCCGGTATTTCGTTATTTCCTGATGATTGTGTAAACCATTTGATATGGGATCCGATTATCATTAATTCAGATAAATAAACGATTTTTCCGTTGCACATTGTTTGTTTGGGCAGAGTGAATGGTGCAGGGTATTGATCAATAATTACTTGTACGGGAGTACGTACTGTGCTTTGACAATTTCCTGCTTTTTGTGCGGCGAAGTAGGTATGATTCTGTAATTTAGTATCGGGGGTTATGGGTTCGTTACTATTTGCTCCCCAATACCATACGATTTTATTGGTTGAGGTTTTCATATTGGATATCAAAGCTCCTTCGCAGAAGTGTTGTGGTGATTCTATTTGTGGAGGAGGGATGTTGCCGGAGGTTGAGATGATGATGTTTACTTCTGTACGTTGGATGCTGCGGCAATTTCCGTTTCCGTATTCTATGGCAGCGTAAAAGGTGTCTCCGTTATCTAAATCAACGTTTTCGGGATTCGATATTTTATTGCCGCCTATCATTTGGTCGTACCAGACTATATTAGTATTACCGTTTGTCGGAACGTCTGCTAATGTTGCCGGAGCGCAGAGGTGTACTTCAAAAGGAATATCGGGTGCATCTATTATGACTTCATTGCTGATGATAACAGTTACGGCGGTTTGTTCGCTTTCGCATCCGTCGGAAGTTGTTTGTGTAACATAATAGATTCCATTTATTAAGGGTGTATTGGCTGGTTGAAAATCGGTTCCTAAATACCATTTGAGATTTATTCCATCGGCTTGAAGATTCGATACGGTAGATCCGTTACAGAATGTCTGTGGTGAGAGCGCTGATGGGGCTGCTACGATGCCGTAATCTAAGCCTTGTGGTACTTCTACGTTGTAGAGGTTGTACATACAATCGTGATAGTCGTTGGTGAAGATAATATTATAAACTCCTGAAACGAGGGTGTTAATGAAATATGTATAAGAATTGTTTGTTGTAGTGAATGGAATTAGGGTTGAGTTGGCATCAAGGCTGTAATAATAATTACCTGTTGGTCCGTTTAAGGTTATTTCTATGCTTCCGTTATTATGTAAGCAGTTGTTTGGAGTAGTAATAGTACCCAGTGTAACTGTGAAGGCGTCATTATCTTCATTAGCGATGGTTGCAGATTTTATTTTAGTTACACATCCTGTTTCATCGCGCATTTCTACTTCGTAATATCCATCAGAGAGGGATAAGAATTGTTCAACTCCTATCCATGTTAACCAAAATCCATTATTGATTCGGTATTCAGTTGGTATTCCGTCTGTAACTGTTATTTTTAATTCGCCTTTATCACCGCAGGTTGATGCATTTGTCACATCTAAATCGAAAGTGATTTCGTCGCTTAATGATCTTATTGTAAACATTTTTCCTGTAATCGGACAATTTTCATCATTAATGATGGTTAAAGTATGTTCGCCTGCGGTTATGTCATTAACTGTTACGGGTAGGTTGTGGTTTATTGTTATGGGGGTTTGGTCGTCAATTTGATATTCGTAAGGTGCAACGATGCCTGTTACTTCAAATGTTATCGCTCCGCTGCTGTTGCAATCGGCAGCATCTGTAATTGAAATGATTTCTAATAATCCGATGGCATCACTGTTATTTAATCTTAATATTGAACTGATATCGCTACAATCTTTATCAAGGTCGTACACTTCAATTTGATAGAAACCAGCCCCAGTGTTGGTGATGATTCCATTTGGAGGTAGTACATCAATATAAATGCCGTTGATGTAGTATTCGTAATTGCCGCTGCCGTTGAGAAGTAATTGAATGATACCGTCGTTGTTATCACAAGTGGGTTCTTGTAACACTATCATTGAGCCTACTAGTGCATTGGCGCACAAATTAGGGCCCCATACGGCATATAAATCTGTGTTTTCATTTATGAGGAAAAATGATGGAGTGAATATTCCTGTTATTTCGTTCCACAGGAAGTCGGGTATAACTGACGAGGGTGAATAAGCCCATCCGTAGAATGTGGAACATGATTTTACTAAGCTGAGAGGATAGGCTATATTGGCATTACTTCCGATACAATAAGACAATCCGATTGGAGGAGTTCCGGATGCGCTGTTTGCATGATAGGTCAAGTCAACTTTTGCAGTTATCGTTACCGACAATGTTGTATTGGTAGTGGTTGTACATTGACCTGCATCGGGAATGAAAGTATAAACATCGGGTGTGGTTGTGGGTGTGGTTGTCTGTATTGTTGTTACGGTGGTGCCTAACGGACGTTCCCAATGTCCGGTGATTTCGTTGGTAGTGATGGATTCTAATATTTCGGTATTTGTTTCATCAAGACAGTATTCTAAAGTATTGCCAAAGTTGAAAGTCGGTGTTTTAATAGCATTTACCGTTATTGTTCCTGTTATGATTTCAGATGAGCACTCGCCGGTAAAGGTTATTGTATAGGTAAAAGGACTACCCGATGCTGTTGAAGGAGCACCGCTTATGATAATTTCATCATTTTCCCAAATCCAATCTATTCCAGTCGGTAAACCTGTAATATCAACTTCTGTTTCGTCAACAACTCCTGTGGTTGAATAAATAATATCGGTGATGTTTTGACCTGTGCAAACAATTTGGTCGTCGGTATCGGTGCCGGAAGTTAATTGTACCGTGCATGCTTGAGTGCCAATCATATATTGTGTTAAACAGTAATCGTAACCTGTTACATTTTCGTTTACTACCATAAAATAGTATTGAATGTTTGGTGTTAAATTGTTAATCACAAAGTTGTTGAAACCTTCATAATCGAATTCGCCTGTGTTGAAGTTGAGTTCAATGAAATCGTCGGGCCATTCATTTTTATCAGTTGGATCTATTGTATTTGTACTCCAATAAATAAATGCTTTTAATGGGGCTTCGCCTCCTTCGAAAGTGGAACTGATTTTTACTTCGTCATTATTATCACTTGCTGTTGCCCAGCAATTTGTGATGCTTGGTTTTGTTATGAAATCGGCAACTACCGGACTTTGAAAGGTATAGATAGTATTTATATTAGACAGTAAAATTTCAACTTTTACAGATGTGTAGGTAACCAGGTAGTATTTTGTGTTTGGTATCAGTACATTGCCTGTTGTTTCGGAGTGTGGGCTGGGAGGTAAGATGTTGCTGTTCCATATTACTTTTACAGGGTCGTTGGGTCTTCCGCTTGTGTTCAGTGTGGGTGAATATAAAAATCCTCCTTCCTGAAAAGTACTGAATGTAGGTGAAAGTGTATGATCTGTGCTAACTAAATCGGCTACATATTTTTCAATATTTATTGCTGATGGGATTCCCGGTTCGGGGGGTATTCCTAATTGAACAGGCAACACGCTTTTGTCTGTTTCGGTAGTATGACTCAAAAATCCTGTAATGTTATTAATTGAGTAGATGTCTTTAATCAGGTCAAAAATTCTATAAATCGTTCTTATATCTTGTCCTCCGAAAGATGGGTTATATCCTAAGTCAATGTAGTTGTTATCGGTTCTTGCTGTTGCTCCTGTTGAATATGCGTAGCTGCGATAATTTCCGGGCAGTAATAATGATGTGATGGTATCGGCAATATTATCACCTGTATATCCGTCTGCGAAAACAAAAATCTGTGCTGCTGTTGTTTTTGGTATTATATTAAATCTGTTATTAGTAAAAAAGCCTGTAGTTAAAGAGGATATACTGCTTGCATTGATTGCTGGTAAAAATCCTTGCGAATATGCTTTTAAATTTGCTTCGCTTTTAAGAGTAAAGGTTGCACCGGTTCCTGTCAGTGTTTGTGTTCTTCCTGCTGCTCCAATACCTGCACCACCTGTTGGTCCTCCTGTTGCTGTAACATTTCCACCATTGATATTGACAACACCTCCGTTACCACCTATGCCACTGTTTCCTGTGCCCGAAGCCACTCCACCTGCGCCTCCTCCAATGCCTGCGCTGCTTGCAGTACCAAAAGCTTTTACTGTACCTCCGTTTATCGTGATGTTGCCGCCGTTGCCGCCGTTGCCGGCGTTTCCGTTGACCGTGGTGCCGGTGCCGCCTCCGCCGATGCCCGCGCTGCCGTTGTTGCCGGCGGTGGCTGTCACGGTCCCATCATTTATTGTTATGCTGCCGTTCTGACCGGTCCCAGCGCCGCCGTTGCCGCTGGTGCCTGTGCCTGTACGATTGACGCTTCCTCCACCGCCTATGCCTGCGCCTGTCGCGCTGCCTGTCGCATTCACTATCGTGCCGATGCCGCTGATGATTATGCTGCCATTCTGGCCTGTGCCGGCGCCACCATGCACATTGTTACCGGTCAAACCGCCTCCGCCGCCGATGCCCGCGCCGTTGTAGCCGGCCGCGGTCGCGGTTACTGTGCCGCCTGTGATCTCTATCTTGCCGCCCGTGCCGGTACCCGCGCCGGAAGATGTGCCGCCTCCGCCGCCTATGCCGGCGTTTCCGCTTGCGTTAATGATACCGCCGCGGATGATAATACTGCCGTTCTGACCTGTGCCTGCGCCGTTGGAGCCTCCTCCTATGCCCGCTCCGCCGTTACCGCCGGACCCGGACGCGGTTACCGTGCCGCTTATGATATCAATCTTACCGCCACTGCCGGTGCCCGCGGCGTTGTTACCGCCTCCTATGCCTGCGCCTCCTAAGGTGTCGCCGGCAGTCACTGTGCTGCCGCTGATGATTATGCTTCCGTCCGTACCTGTACCTGCGCCGCTGGCGCCGCCTCCTATGCCCGCGCCGCCTCCGCCGTTGCCGCTTGCGACCACAAGGCTCCCGTTCTTTATCTCTATCTTGCCGTTATCAGCCGTGCCCACACCGCGTGGTTGGCCGCCGCCTATGCCCGCACCGCCGTAAGCACTCACGCTGCGCGCATAAACGGTTCCACCGTCTATTGTGATGTTGCCGCCGTTGCCGCCATTATAGGAACTTGTACCTCCGCCGCCGCCTATGCCGGCGCCGCCGCCGCCACGCCTGCCCGTATCGTAACCATCGGAATACATACCACCTACTGCCCCTCCTGACAGAACACTTCCGCTATAGAATCCCACTGTTCCTGTGATAGTGATAGTACCCGCATTGCCGCCTCCGCCGCAACCGCCCGCTCCGCCGCCGCCTATGCCTGCGCCGCCCGCGCCTGAATATGCGAAAAGAGAGGTATCTGCACCTCCTTTGGCCCCTTCCGCATTTTTCACGGTGCCGGTAATCGTTATGCCTGTCAAGCTGCCGACACCGCCGTTCACTGCTGTCGTTGTGCCGTTACCGCCTGCTCCGCCGCCGCCTATGCCGGCGCCGCCGCCGCCGCTTATGTCTCCCGGATAGGGAGCATTGGATGCCCCCGACCCGGAACCCGAACCATTGCCACCCGTACCTCCTTTCGCTAATTCGACGGTCGCACCTACCGCTATCGTAATCTCTCCGCCGTTGCCGCCCGCGGCGCTGCTGTCGCCACCGCCACCGCCGATACCTGCGCCTCCGCCACCTGCGCTTATCGCGTATCCGGTGCCCGTGGTTCCCGCGCCACCGGTCGCCGTTATCGTTCCACCGTTTATTGCTATCGTTCCGCCGAAGCCGCCTGCGCCGCCGCCTATGCCTGCGCCGCCGCCGCCGCCGTAGCCTATGCCGGAACCACCGGTTGCCGTTATCGTTCCGCCGGAGATAGTTATCGTTCCAGCGTCTTCGCCCACGAAGCCGCCTATCGCCGCATTGCTGCTGCCTGCCGCTGCAATCACGTTTAATGCGCCGTCGGAAGTGTTTGGCGCATTGGCGCTGTTTAGTGTCATCGAAGCACCTAACGGTACCCTTATGGTGCCATGTATGTATTGTGCAATAGTTCCCGTATTATCTAACAGAACTGTAAGTTGTGATGTGGATGCTATTTCTATGTCGCCTGTCAAATCTATATCTTCAATCTCAAATGTTATATTTAAATTTGGACCTATAACGATTTTATTAAAGATTGCTGTCAGATGTTTTGGCTCGTTCGGATTATAACCGGCAGATGTGGTTGACCGTATGCCGCTTTGGATAATGCGGAAAGTTTTCCCGTCTGCATTGGGGGTAAAAGTAAGTACACGAAATGGTCCTGCAGCGGTTGTTACTGCGCCACCGGGTAATCCGCCAAATTGTACGCTGTACGGAAGCATAGTGCCTGTAATGACATACCCTTCGGTTGCATTTCCCGCTATGGTTTCGGAAAGGTCAATAAGGTCATTCCCTTGTGATTTTGCCTCTTGCGGGTTTAAATTCGTTAATGTTATCAGTAGCAACAAGGCTATGATTTTCTGAAATTGTTTTTTAATAAGATTCGGAAGATTGACAAGAATCGTAGTTGATGTCTTGCGGATCATGTCGGAATCAATAACTGTTTTTGTGTAAATTTTATCCATTTTTCTCGTTTTTTATTTATTATTATGTTTTTAATATGACATGGGGATATTGATTAATAATGTGTTATTTTATTATTTTCTGTGTTAACTTTACAAACAATACTCGTAAAAATAATCTTCAAAACAGTGGTTTTTTTATTTATTTTTTCTATTAAAAAAAAACGTGCAAATATATGTATTTTTTATTAATGATAAAGAGGTAAATGTATAATTTTATTATTTCAATATAATGTATCTACTTTTTTGGGGGAGGATTGTTCTAAAACGGTTATTATTTTTATGTTAATTTATATTGTTTTACAGATTGGTTTTAAAACAATCCACAGTAAACGTTTTATTGAAGTCTGGTATTTACTTCAATTTGAAAATCATATAACAGGTAATGATGTAAAAATACTTGATATGGTTTTACTGAGAAAACGCATTTTAACACTTATTTTGGAAATACATTATTTTAATATATTTCCTTTATATAGAATGGGTATTTAAAAGAGCGTTTATTTACTGCTGCTGATAAATTTTCCTATAATATCTTCTACTGAAACTCCTTCGGCTTCGGCTTTAAAGTTTCGTACGATACGGTGTCGCAGGACGATGTCGGCTACGGCGTTGATGTTTTCGATGTCGGGGGAATATTTCCCATGAATGGCTGCATGACATTTTGCTCCGATAATCAGAAACTGTGATGCACGCGGACCGGCGCCCCAGTTGAGATACAAGTTTGCCCATTCGTGTGCGGCAGCTGTCCCGGGACGTGTTTTAGATGCCAGTCGAACAGCGTATTGGTACAGGTTATCGGCTACGGGAATACGGCGTATCAGTTCTTGATAGAACAGTATTTCTTCGCGGGAAATTACTACTTCGGGTTTTTGTTGTCCGGGTGCGGTAGTTGATTTTACAATATCTACTTCTTCTTGAAACGAAGGATAATCTAATATGATATTGAACATGAAACGGTCTAATTGTGCTTCGGGAAGGGGATAGGTGCCTTCCTGTTCTATTGGGTTCTGGGTTGAAAGTACAAAAAACGGATCGGGGAGTGGGTATGGTTTTCCTGCAACGGTAACAACGCGCTCCTGCATGGCTTCGAGTAGTGCTGACTGTGTTTTCGGGGGGGTACGGTTGATTTCGTCGGCAAGGAGTATGTTGGCGAAAACAGGACCTTGGATGTATTTGAAATGTTTGTTTTCATCCAAAATCTCCGAACCGACAATATCGGAAGGCATCAGGTCGGGTGTAAACTGGATTCGTGAAAAGGTTAATCCCATTACTTCGCTTATGGTGCTAATCAGCAGTGTCTTTGCTAATCCCGGAACGCCTATCAGCAAGCCATGTCCTCGACTGAAAATGGGAATTAATACGTTTTCAACAACTTGATCTTGTCCTACGATAACTTTCGCTATCTCTTTTTTTACCTCTTTGTATTTTTCTAAAAAGCCTGCAATGGCTTCTACATCATCTTTATATTGTTTCATTTGTAGTTAACGGTGAAATAGGTTATTTCGTTTATTTGTTTAAAAATTTATAATCACAATTCATATATTGGTCATCTATGCGGATATAGGTTTTTTTTGATTGTTCCTGTACCCATTTTTGAAGTATGGTTTGTTTCTTTTTATTGAGCGCCCAGTTATAAATTACGTCGTAGTCGGTATCCAAGGTGGCGCGATGGGGTTCTGTTTTGGTTTTCAGATAGAGCAGGCGGTAGGCTTGATAATTTTCTGATGTTTCAAATGGAACAGCCGACGATACTTCTCCTTCTTTCAGTTTATCTATGACATATAGTTGTTTTGGATCGAGTTGATTGAGTTGCCATTTGTTTGAGTTGTTGTTGGGATTTACTAAATAACCGCCTGATATTTTGTTGTCGGCGTCGGAGTATTGTTTTATGGCGTCATCTATGTTGATTTCTCCGTTATTAATTAATTTTGAAATACTGTCTAGGGTTTGTGAGGCTTGTGCTAATGCTTCTAATGAAATTTTAGGTCGTAACAGGATATGCCGAACGTTGATGTAGTCGCCTCTGCGGTCAATCATTTCGATGATATGGTAACCGGCTTTTGTTTCAATTACATCGGATACTTGTCCGGTAGTCAGTTTGAAGGCAGCTGTTTCAAATTCGGGATAGAGTTCGCCGCGTCCGTAATAGCCTAATTCGCCTCCTTTGCTTGCTGAGCCCGGGTCTTCGGAGTAGAGAATGGATAAGGTTGAAAATTTTTCTCCGTTCAATACGCGTTGACGGAATGTGCGTAATCGTTCTTTTATCTCTATGATTTGTTCTAATCCTACTTTCGGCTGTTTTACTATTTCCTGTATGATGACTTCCGAATTTACCATGGGAATGCTGTCGGCTGGTAGGTCTTTATAGAGCCTTCGTACTTCGGTAGGGGTGATGGAAATGCCTTTGGTGATTTCATTGCGAGCCATGTCTGCCAAGTTTTGTTCTTTAATGGATTTGCGTAGTTCTTCTTTGATTTCGTCAAGGGGTTTCCCGTAAAACTCTTCTAATTTTTCCATTGATCCTATTTGAGAGGCGAAATAGCGCAAACGGTATTCCATTTCGTTTTGCAGTTGGTTGTCGTTGATTGTCAGGCTGTCAAATTCGGCTTTGTCTAACAGCATTTTACCGAAAATCAAATCTTCTAAAATGGAACATTTGGCATCTTTTGCCGCAACTGTGGTGGATTCCATCTTTCTGTATTGAAGATATTGAACTTCTACTTCTGAAAATAAAATGGTTGACTTTCCGACAACTGCCGCCACACCGTCAATTAATGTTCCGCTTGGTAATGATTGCTGAGCTGAAACAAAATTTGATAATATTATGAACAATAATGGTATAAAAATATTTTTGATATTCATGGTCTTCAAATTTGCAATAAGTATTTTTTAAAATAACGCTTTGTTGGGCAAAAAATTTCATAACTTTAAAAAACCTCAAATACGCCGTTTTTTTGAGCGTCTTCAAAGATAGTACGTTTCATGTCTTTTATGAGCGCTTCTTTACGTCTTACGAGGATGGTTTTGCGGATTCGGTCTTGTTCCAATTCTAACGGACTGTTTGCATTTTTTAGGCGATAATCGGCAATGAGTAGCCAATACCAGTATTGACTGTCGGTAAACTCTTTTGAACGATTGTATCGAAGCCAGATTTCTGTGTTGTCGGTTTGAAAGGGGACTTTTTCGAGAACGTCGTCGAAATATAGCCAGCGTGTTGTATCGGAATGAAGCAGCGGGATGGTCATCTCTTCACAAAAATAGGTAGCATCTTCCAACGAGAGCGGATATTTGGCAAGTATCTTTTTAAATTCTTTGATAATGCGGGTAGAATCAACCCAAATGCCAACGTAAAATGCCTTTACCGTATGGCGGTTCAATATAAAATCGTCGAGACGTTCATTATAGTATTGTTGGATTTCGGAGTTTGAGATAAGGGTATCCAGATTTTGTTCAATGAGGCGGTTTTCGTAGGTATATAAGAGGAGAGAGTTTTTATATGCTTCTAATTGACGGTTGAAATCGCGCTCTTTTTCGGAGAGGTTATTGATGGCTTGGTAGAGAAAAAGTTGTTCCTGTACCCAGAGGTTGATGTAGTTTCGCGTCCAGTAGATGCTGTCTTCTACGGTCATGCCTGTCGGTAGTTGGCTTTGCAGTTCCGACAGATAGAGGTACCTGTCGTAAACTCTTGCTGCATACGGGGCTTCGGGTTTGTTTCCTTTGTCTAAGTGGATGTAATCGCAGGAGTATGTGAAAAACATGAAAGTAATTACGAAAATCAGGTAGAGATTCCTCATTCCGCTTCGCTCCATTCGGAATGATAAATGGCTTCTGGTGAAAAAGGATTCAGTGGCGGCGGTTATGCCACCGCCACTGAATCCTTCTCGCTCTTTCTCTTTCGCTGTCATGTCGAACGAAGTTTGCATAGCAAACCAAGTGAGACATCTATTCGTAATACAGTTACTCTCTATCATTTTTTTCAGCATAAATAATGAATTCAAAAATAGTGAAATTCAGTTACTCACTCCTTATTTTATTTCATCCAAAATAGCCTGATTTACTTTGAGCGGATATTTGTTGCGCAACATTTCCAACCACGTTTTTTCTAAGTATTCTTGATAGTTGATGATGACTAATCCGCGTGTTTCGTTGAGTTGTTTTAGTTCGGGACAGATGGCGCTGTTTAAGCGAAGAATTTCGATGCTGTTATCTTGTGTTGTTCTTGAAACTATGTGGGGTAGTTTTTCGCACCATAGTTCGTCCATTTCGGGTCGGATTCCTTTTTCTATTTTTCCACGTGATATTTTAACAGTGATTGGCGTTTTATTTTTGCTGAAAGCGGCTTTGATTTCTTCGTCGGATTTTCCTTTGTTGAGCATTTTTGCGATGTTGGCGCTGGCTTTGTCGGCTTCTTTTTTCGATCCGAATCCGATGGCATGTACTACTGTGAAATCACGGCGATTTCCCCATACATATTTATCGCGATTTTGTTCAAAATAAGATTCTAAACCGATGGAGTCGTTGGTGGATCGTCCCCATATCTCTTTTTCGATGATTTCATACAGTAAAATGCCGCTGTTGTATTCGTCGAGTGTGATGCGGAAGTTGGGGTATTTTTTCTCTAAACGGCTGTCTTCGTAGGCAAGGCAGGTGGCGTCGCTCCATGTCTTAAAATGTTTCGCTGTTACTGTTTCAACTGTTTCGGTGGATGCGATGGGCGATTCGTTTGCTTTTTCGGGCGCAGGTTGTGCTTCGATATAGTCAATGAAGTGGTTGGTTGTGAGGATGGTATCGCCGAGTTTAAAGAGCGGAAGATGGAGGTTGGATACCGATTCGTTATCCCATTCTACCGTCAGAAGCGAGTTGTCGCACAGGGTTTGGAATTTTTTCATGTTTTCGGGATAGGTGGTGTAGGTGTATTCTTTTTTGATTTTAGCGATGATGGTTTCGGTGTTGAGTTCGGAGCGGGTGTCGCGTAATACTTTGGAACGAAGGTCGTCTTTGATGTCTTCAAACGCAGCAATGGGTTTTGTCGCTTCCAAACGGACGATATGATAGCCGTAATCTGTTCGGACTGGGGGAGCGATGTCGCCTTTGTTTTTCAACTTACGGACAGCAACAATGAAGTTCGGATCCATGCGGTTGCAGGTAAACCAGGGCAAAACGCCGTTGTATGTTATCGTTGCTCTGTCGTTGGAATATTGACGTACCAATGTTTCCCATTGTCCTTCGTTTTGCAGTTTTTCATATACTTCGTTTGCCAACTGCAACAGACTGTCGTTTTGTGCTTCTGTGTATTCGGGTTTTGTCTGGAAAAATATGTGTGCTACCTGAACGCTTCCCAATGCGGGTTGACGGTCGGTTGTTTTTACAATGTGATATCCGAAGGCAGTGCGGAAGATGGGGGAAACCGTATTTACAGGCGTGTTGTATGCCGCCGTCTCGAATGGATATACCATGTTGAGTACGGAGAAATAGCCTAAATCTCCTTTATTGCCTTTGGTAGCCGGACGGTTATCTTTTGCCGGCTGGTCTTTGGCGGAGGGGTCGTCGGATGTTTCCGATGCTACTTTTCCGAAGTCTTCGCCTTTTAAAATCCTTTTACGGATGTTTTCGATTTTTCTGTAGGCGGCGAGGGTGTCTTTGGGAGTGGCATTTTCGTTGCATAAAATCAGGATGTGGCTGGCGCGAATGTCTTCCTGCATCCTTTGATAGGCTTCGGCAACAAGTTTTTCAATCACCTTTTCGTCAACGAAATAGGGTTTTGCCAAATCTTTACGATAGCCCGACAATTCTTTACGGAATGTCTCGATGGTGTCCATTTTTTGAAATTTGGCTTCTTTTACTTTGGCTTTGAAGTCGGCATACATCTGCACGTATTCTACTACCGTCTTTTTATCCAAGACATCGTCGCGGTTGTTTTTTATGTAAATAGACATAAATTCCGCTACCGTAACAGGCGTGTCGCCTACGGTCATCAATACACGATTGTCGTTTAAATAGGGATTTTGCTGGGCAAACAGCCCGCTTGCGCCAAAAATTAATAAACAAAACAGTGCGCTTTTAACAAATTTACTCATATTTTATTTTTTTATATTATTAATTCTATTAAAAATGAACGTTTTACAAAAAAAACGATTCGGACGGCAAAGTTAGTAATTTTTTTTCAAACGTCTCATTAAATAACGCTTTTAGCAAATCTTTGGTGTGTGCGTTCAGGTTTTCTATTTCCGCTTGCAATTGATTGCACTTGCCCAGCAGGGTTTCTACTTTGGAAACAATGGCTTGCTGTTCGGAAAGCGGGGGAAGAGGAATAATAATATTGTTCAAAACTCCTTGCGTAAGTTGATTAATTCCTGTACTTTTTTCGTCATCAATTTGATTTCTAAATGTTTCTGACAAAAGAAAATGAAAACAATAATTTGAATTTACATTAGTCCGGATTACACTCATAAATGCACCAAAAGAAAAATCATCAACATCAATGAGTGCAACTTTTCCAATTAATCTTTTACTTCCATTTCTTACGCAAATTAAAATATCATTTTTCTTTGCCATCTTAGAAATAGGAACATCTATTTTTACCTTAATTAAATCATTTAACACTAATTTACTATCTTGTATATTGTTAGAACGCAAAACAGGAGTTCCATTTTCTACTACGTCAGTTGGCTTGTAGGTCAATCCAATGAACGATTGTGCTACTTGTTCTAATCTACACCACACCCACCCTTCCGGCAATTCAAAAGGAATTTCATTTTCGGTAATAGGCGGTAGCGGTTTCTCTTTTTTAAGTTTACCTTTATTGCCGGCTGCTGAGCCTGCCGAAGCATCGGCTTTTATGCGTTTCAGCAACTCTGCGGCGGGTTCGGTATGTGGGTTTTGGTTACGCCATTCGGCTGTGAGTTTGCCTTGTATGGCGTCTTGGAGAATGGATTGGCGGAGACGATTCAATAAATCAAAATGATTGAAATTTTGAGCTTCTAATTGTTTGCATTTTTCGTATTTATTAAGCGCATTATCAATGTTTATTAATAACTGCTCGTACCCTTTTACCGAAATAGAATTTGATATTTTTACAGCATCTTGTTGTTGAGCAATTGTACATTTGGGCAACAACAAATTTTTCAGTGTGTTTGCGTTTGCACTTGGTCTAAACTCCCCCTCATTCAAAGATACAATTTGCGACCAATAAACATAGCTGTTCAAAAATAGATTGATAAAATTTGCATCATTTTCTTTGTTTGCTCTAATTCTAATCAAGTAACCTGCATAAATTGAGTGCTTGGGCGGATTTGTAATCATAAAACTTTTTCCTGTTGTTCCGCCTGTTCGAGCAATGAGAATATCATCGTTTTTTAATAAATATGTTTCTTCATCATTGCAATCACAAAAAGGAACCGTTTCCCAATCCACTTTTCCGTCAGTAATATCGCTTATTCTTAAAAATTTATTTTTCCCACTTTCTAATGCTGAAGCATTGTAACCATATTGTGTGCCTTCAATTAGTGATTCTAATTTTACAACACTTTCATTTTTATCGAAAAAGTGCTTCAAAATAATAGTGTTTCTAATTTGTTTTTTTATTTCATTCTCGTCTCTTTGAAAAGTTAGAGGAATGAATTTAAATTGTAAACTCATTGTTTCGCTTCCTTTCTTTTTTCAAATTTTTTCATATTCTATCATTTTTTAGCACACAGATGACACTGATTTTGACAAGATTTACACAGATTTTTCTTCAATGGCTCGTAATAATTCTTCTTTGGTTGGTAAGTAGAGTTGATATTTCGACACAAAAAGTCGTGATGAAATATTGTGTAGTGCATATTCAATTACGTATTCGTCTTTTTCGCGCGCCAGCACAATGCCGATAGGCGGATTATCGCCTTTGTTGTTTTCTTCTTTTTCAAAATAACCGAGATACATGTTCATCTGTCCAATATCCTCATAGCCGGCTGCTTCGCGTTTGAGGTCAATCAACACAAAGCATTTAAGAATGTAATGATAAAAAACGAGGTCAATGCGGTGCGGGCGGTTGCCGAGCATAATGCGGTATTGCCGTCCCACAAAAGCAAAACCTTTGCCCATTTCCAACAGAAAATGTTGTAATTGAGAAATAATTCGTTCTTCAATTTCAGTTTCGTTCAATCTATGTGCTTCCGGTATTTGCAGAAAATCAAGGATATATGGTTCTCTGATAATGTCGGCAGGATGTAGAATTTTTTGCCCTTCGTTTGCAAGTTTTAAAATGCCTTCTTTATCTTTAGATGCTGCCAAACGAAGATATAAAGATGCTTTTTTCTGCCTTATCAATTGTGTGGTACTCCAATTTTCATTAATAGTTTGGTTAAAATAAAATGAACGTTCCAAAGTATCGTCAATTTTCAGTAATTCAACATAATGAGTCCAACTCAATTTGTGCGGAACTTCCGCACTAATCTTTCCCAATTGGTGCGACGGCATCGCACTAATTCGCTCCAATTTGTGCGGAGGTTCCGCACAAATTGAGAATGCAAGGTAAAATTGCTTCATTCTCTGAATGTTACTTCTGCTAAAACCTTTTCCATGCATGGCTGAAAGGTCTTTTGAAAGTTGTTCTAATAACTGTTTTCCGTATTCTGCCCGCTGACTGCCTTTTTGTTCATATTCTACAATATGTTCCCCTATTTTCCAATAGGTTTCCACTAAATGAGAATTTACAGCAAGAACGGCTCTTTTTTGTCCAATAACAAAAGTATCGGAAATTTGGGTAACTAATTGTTGATAGTCGGTGTTTTTTAGTTCTATTTTCTCCATTTTTTATTGCATTATTTCATTTTTCAATTCCTGTAACAATTCATTGCTTTTTGCCAAACTGTTTTCAATCATTTGCAAAATTTCAGCGGTGTTGTATTCTCGCGTATCTTTATGT
>Ga0209628_10000188_pt1 | contig 35697 bp, 31 predicted proteins | sample TergutCu122P4_FD_187285 | JGI IMG/M metagenome (GOLD analysis project Ga0209628, IMG submission 187285) | Cubitermes ugandensis P4 segment gut microbial communities from Kakamega Forest, Kenya - Cu122 P4 (SPAdes) (version 2) | ecosystem: Host-associated > Arthropoda: Insects > Digestive system... | reverse complement strand
GCTGCTCTCCATCGGCACCAATATCGAGGTGTCCGGCGGCCCCTGCGCCGTCACCCGCCATGCCGACGCCCGCATCCGCGGCTACAAGCGCATCCATGTCGAGCCGCACCTGTCGGTGACCGGAGCTTGCTCGGCCGAGTGGGTACCGATCCGGCCCAAGACCGACCCGGCCTTCATGTTCGCCCTGATCCACGTTCTCGTCTGCGAGCACGGCGTGGCCGCCCTTGATGTGCCCTTCCTGCGCGACCGCACCTCCTCCCCCTATCTGGTCGGGCCGGACGGCATGTATTTGCGCGACCCGGCCAGCGCCAAGCCGCTCATCTGGGACGAGGCGAGCGGCCGGGCAGTGCCTTTCGACACGCCGGGAACGACGCCGGCCCTTACCGGCCGTCATCAGGTGGCCACGGCCATCAGCGTCGACGCCGACGATCTGCACCGGGAATGGACTGATGTGACGGGCGAACCCGCCTATCAGAAACTGGTCGATCACATGGAGAAATATTCGCCGGAATGGGCTGCGGCCATTTGCGACATTCCCGCTGCCACCATCCGCCGCATTGCCAACGAATACCTGGAAAACGCCGGCATCGGCGAAACCACCGAGATTGACGGGCAGATCGTGCCCCTGCGCGGCGTCGCGGTGACGCTGGGCAAATCGGTGAATAACGGCTGGGGCGCTTACGAGTGCTGCTGGGCGCGCACCCTGCTGGCGGTGCTGGTCGGCGCGCTGGAAGTGCCCGGCGGCACGGTCGGCACCACCGTGCGCCTCAACCGCCCGCACGACAACCGGCTGCTGAGCGTCAAGCCCGGCGAAGACGGTTTCATGGCGCAGAACTTCAACCCGACCGACAAGGAACACTGGATTGCCGAGCCGACCGGGCGCAACGCCCATCGCACCCTGGTGCCCATCGTCGGCCATTCGGCCTGGGCACAGGCGCTGGGGCCGACCCAGTTGACCTGGATGTTCCAGAAGGAGCGTCCGGCCGACTGGAACATGCCGACCCCGACCCTGCCGGAACTGTGGATCGTCTATCGCTCCAACCCGGCCATCTCTTTCTGGGATACCCGGCGCATGGTGGACAACATCGCCGCCTTTCCCTTCGCGGCCTGTTTTGCCTACACCATCGACGAAACCAATTTCTTCGCCGACCTGCTGCTGCCGGAGGCCACGGATTTGGAATCCTCGCAGCTCATCCGCCTCGGCGGCACCAAGTACATCGAGCAGTTCTGGGAACACAAGGGCGTGGTGCTGCGTCAGCAGGCGGTCGAGCCGCAAGGCGACTGCCGGGATTTCACCTGGATCAGCACCGAGCTGGCCCGCCGCACCGGCCTTCTCGAACCGTTCAACCAGGCCATCAACCGGGGTGTCGCGGGGATTGCCCCGCTCAAGGGCGAAGGCTACGACTTCAGCCTCGACCCGCAACAGGTTCATTCGCCGGAGACCATCTGGAATGCCGTCTGCCAGGCGGCGACCGCCGACATGTCCGCCGGCCGCGAAGTGCATGACCTCGACTGGTTCAAGGCCAACAGCTACTACATGCAGCCGATTTCGCGCCTCCAGTGGTACTTGACGCCGACCCTGGCGGCTCAGGGGCTGCGTTACGAGCTGCCCTACCAGGAGCGGCTGCTGCGCGTCGGCCAGGAACTGAAAAACCGTCTGCACGAGAAAAAAATGTTCTGGTGGGACGAGCAGCTTTCCGAATACGCCGCCTTGCCCGAGTGGCACGATGTGCCAGGCCGCTGGGAGAGGGCGCTGGTCAATGCCGGGGCCAAGCCGGAGGATTTTCCCTTCTGGCTGCTGGCCGCCAAGAGCATGCAGTATCACGCCGGCTCCAACGTCAGCATCGCCCTGATGCGGGAAGTGTCGCTCAATGTCCGCGGCCATACCGGCGTCATCATCAACGCGACGGCAGCGGCCCGCCTCGGCATCGCCGAGGGCGACCGGGTGGAGATCCGCTCCCATATCGGCTCGACTTACGGCAATGCCGTTCTCGTCCAGGGGGTGCGCCCCGACACCCTGGTCATCCTCGGTCAATTCGACCACTGGGCGACGCCTTTCGCCAAGGATTTCGCCATGCCCAGCCTGAATACCGTCGCCCCCATGTCGCTGGAACTCACCGACGCCACCGGCTCCGGTTCGGACATCGTCCGCGTCGCCCTGCGCCGGGTTGCCGGAGGAGCCGCACAATGACCCGCTACGCCATGACCATCGATCTGCGCCGCTGCGTCGGCTGCCAGACCTGTACGGCCGCGTGCAAGAACGCCAACGCAACACCGCCGGGCGTGCAATGGCGGCGCGTCCTCGATCTGGAGAGCGGCGAATTTCCCGATGTCCGCCGCAGCTTCATGCCGGTGGCCTGCATGCACTGCGACGAGCCACCCTGCGAGAACGTCTGCCCGACCACGGCCACCAAAAAACGGGCGGATGGCCTGGTCACCATCGACTACGACCTCTGTATCGGCTGCGCCAACTGCATCATGGCCTGCCCTTACGAAGCGCGCAGCATCGCCCACGAAGCCCATTTCGCCTATGGCGACAAGCCGATTGCCTCGGAAGCCGTGCGCTTCGACCCGGGCCGTCTGGCGGTAGCGACCAAATGCTCCTTCTGCAAGGAGCGCATTGATCTGGCGGCGACCACCGGCCAGGTTCCCGGCCGCGACCCCGAGGTAACGCCGGTCTGCGTCAATTCCTGCATGTCCGGCGCCATGAAATTCGGCGACCTGGACGATCCGCAAAGCGTGGTTTCCCGCTTCCTGGCCGAAACCAGGCAGTTTCGCATCCACGAGGAACTCGGCACCGGGCCGGGGGTTTACTACATCTGGGACGCGCCATGATGATGACCAAACCCGCTTTTCCTGCCGCCGCGCTTTCCACCACTGTCCCCCGGCACCTGAGCGCCAGGCGCCAGAATTATTGGGATTGGCGCGCCGCTGGCAACTTCATCGGCGGCGGCACCGGCGGCAGCCTGCTCTTTTTCACCGCCTGGGTCGCCCAGGGCAGCGGCGCTTTCATCGCCCTGGCGCTGATCGCCCTGGCCGTGATGGCCGTTGGGCTGACCTGCGTCTGGCTGGAAATCGGCCGTCCCTGGCGGGCGCTCAACGTCTTCCGCCATTCAACCTCGTGGATGACGCGCGAGGCGGCGGTAGCGACCCTGCTGTTCGCCGTCACCCTGCCCATCCTCTTTTTCGCCAACGCCGCCCTGTTCTGGATCAGCGGCCTGCTCGGGCTGCTGTTCGTCTATAGCCAGGCGCGCATCCTGACTGCCGACAAGGGCATTCCGGCCTGGCGGCATCCGCGCTGCGTGCCGCTGATGTTGAGCACAGGCCTGTGCGAGGGCGCCGGCCTGCTGGCCCTGCTCGCGCCCTGGCTGGCCCCGGCGGCCGGCAACTGGCTGCCGCCCCTGCTCACCGGGCTGATCGTGGCGCGCGTTCTGCTGTGGCGGGAATATCTCGATGGCCTGCGCCAGGCCGGCATTCCGCGCGGCGCACTCGATGTGCTGCAAGCCCTCGACCGTCCTTTCGTCGTCGTCGGCCATGCCGTGCCGGTCGCGCTGCTGCTGGTTAGCTGGCTGGATGCCGCCGCCGCTCTGCGCCCGCTGCTGACCGCGCTGGCCGGTTTTTGCGCGCTGACCGCCGGCTGGGCCATCAAATACAACCTGGTGCGCCGGGCTTCCTGGAACCAGGGTTTTGCCTTGCCGCACCAGCCGGTGCGCGGGCGTAAAACAGCAACGATGGCGCCAACGGCTGGACGGAACGACGCGGCGAGCCTTTAAGCGAAATCCATGCTGGTAATCCCAAGGCGGGATCGCCAGCGCAATGGCAGGAGGAGATCATGTACGAAGTGCGTTTGCACGGACGCGGCGGCCAGGGCGCCGTACTGGCGGCGGGCATTCTCGCCGCCGCCCTGGTCGAGGAAGGCAAGTTCGCCGTTGCCATCCCGTCGTTCGGCTTCGAGCGCCGGGGCGCGCCGGTGGCGGCCTTTCTGCGCTGTGACGAGCGGGAGATCCGCCGCATGACCAATATCTACACGCCTGACTGCGTGATTTGCATTGATCCAACCGTATCCCGTTCGGTTGATATTCTGGCCGGCCTCAAGCCCGGCGGCGCGCTGATTCAGACCAGCAACCGGCCCGTTGAGGAATTACTCCTGAACGAGGCCGTGGGCACGGTCGGGTTGTGCGACGCAGTGCGTCTGGCGCGCGAGATTTTCGGCCGCCCGATCACCAACACCCTGATGCTCGCCGCCTTTGCCCGCGCCACCGGCGTCGTGTCGCTGGCAGCATTACAGCAGGCGCTGCGCGACTCGGAATTCCGCGATGCCGGCCTCAGCCAGAACCTGCTGGCCCTGGAACGGGGTTACCACGAAACAACCGTGCATCATCTGGAAAGGAGGGCCGCCGCATGACCAGCCCTGCCAATCGTCACACCGCCTACCCGATGTTCAACCCGGCGGCCAGCCAGGTGCCGGATGATCTCTGCCCCATCGCCACCCGCATCAATCCCATGCTGCCCGGCGACTGGCGCAGCCTGCGTCCGATGGTAGATCGGGACAAATGCGTCAAGTGCGCCATCTGCTGGCTGTATTGCCCGGTGCAATGCATTGAGGAAAAACCGGCCTGGTTCGACATCAATCTCAAGACCTGCAAGGGTTGCGGCATTTGCGCCAATGAATGCCCGCACCGCGCCATCACCATGATCGAGGAGGCCGCATGAACAGCGCCAGCGTTGCCGAACGGCCCGCGCCCGTCAGCGAAAAAAAGCCCAAATATATGCTCTGCGAGGGCAACGAGGCGGCGGCCCTGGGCGTCGCCCTGGCTCGGCCGGACATGGTGGCGCTCTATCCCATCACGCCGCAGTCCTCGCTGGTCGAGCATCTGGCCAAGCTCGTCGCCGATGGCCGCATGGATGCCGACGTGGTCGAAGCCGAGGGCGAGCACTCGGTGCTCTCGGTGCTCCAGGGGGCAACGCTGGCCGGCGGCCGCACCTATACCGCCACCTGCGGGCCGGGCCTGGCCTTCATGTTCGAGCCGTATTTCCGCACCGCCGGCATGCGCCTGCCGATGGTGATGACCATCGTCACCCGCGACGGCATTACGCCGCAGTCGGTCTGGGGCGGCCATCAGGACGCCATGACGGTGCGCGAGGTGGGCTGGGTACAGATTTATTGCGAAAGCGTGCAGGAAGTGCTTGACACCACGGTGATGGCCTTCAAGATCGCCGAACATCACGATGTCATGTTACCCGTCAATGTCTGCCTGGATGGCAATTACCTCTCCTACGGCTCGGCCCGCATCGAAATGCCGGAGCAGGCCGAAGTCGACGCCTTCATGGGCGGCAAGGATGTGAACTGGCATGTGGCGCTCGATCCCCTGCGCCCAATGGCCGTCGACCCGATGACCGGCAACGCCAGCGGCAGCGGCCCCGCCACCTTCGTGCGCTACCGCAAGGGCCAGTGCCGCGGTATGCAGAATGCGCTCAAGGTCATCGAGGAGGTGCACGCCGACTGGGGCCGGCGCATCGGCCGCCACTACGCCCCGCTGGTCGAGGAATACCGCCTGGACGACGCCGATTTCGCCCTGCTCACCCTGGGCAGCATGACCGGCGCCGCCAAGGACGCGGTCGATGAGGCGCGTGCCGCCGGGCGGCGGATCGGCCTCATCAAGATCAAGACCTTCAGCCCCTTCCCGATCGACGCTTTGCAGCGCGCCCTGCGCAACGTCAAGGCGCTGGGCGTGGTCGACCGCTCGGTGGCCTTCCGCTGGAACTGTGGGCCGATGTTTCAGGAAACTCTGGGCGTCCTCTACCGCCTCGACCGCCATCTGCCGGCGCAGAGCTTCATCGGCGGCCTGGCCGGGGCGGACATCACGGTGGAACATTTCCATCGGGTCATCAATGACACCGAGGCGCTGATGCAGCAGCCGGAGCGGATTTACCACGAGCCGGTGTGGCTGAACGAGAAGGACTGAACCATGGACGCCACTCAATACCTTATCGTCGGCAGCAGTCACGCCGCCATCGAAGCCGTCAATGCCATCCGTCTGCACGACGCCGAGGGCAGTTTGACCCTGGCGACCAAGGATTCGCAGTTGCCTTATTCGCCGACCGTGCTGCCCTATGTGGTGTCGGGCCGCTCGTCGCCTGACCGCGCTTTTCTGCGCGATGACAATTTCTTCGCCCGGCAGAAAGTGGATTTTCGCCGCGGCTGCGCCCTTTCCGCGCTTGACCCGCAGCGCAAGCTGGCCCGCTTTGCCGACGGCAGCGAAATCGCCTTCGACAAAATTCTGCTCGCCACCGGCGCGGCCCCCGTCCGTCCGCCCATCCCCGGCCTCGACACCGTGCCCTGTCACGTCCTGCGCACGCTCGACGACGCCACCGGCCTCCGGGCCGCCAGCGGCAGGGCCAGGCGGGCCGTGGTTCTCGGCGGCGGACTGGTCGGCATGCACGCCGCCGAAAATCTGGTCGAGGCCGGCCAGGTCGAGGTCACCATCGTCGAAATGAACAGCCAGGTCATGGGCGGCTATTTCGACGCCACCGCTGCCGCGCTGATCGAAAAAGCCTTTGCCGCTCACGGCGCGCGTCTGCTCACGGGCCACAAGGTGGTAGCCGCCGCCCCGGCCGGACAAGGGGCTGTGCTGGCTCTGGACAATGGCGAAAACCTGGAGGCCGATCTGCTGCTCGTCGCCGTCGGTGTGCAGCCCGACCTCGGCTATCTGAACGGCAGCGGCGTTGCCTGCCAGGCCGGTATCTTGGTCGACGACACCATGCAGACCAGCGCCGCCGGCGTCTGGGCCGCCGGCGATTGCGCCCAGGCGCGCAATTTTTTCACCGGAACCAATACGCTCAACGCCATTTTGCCCGCCGCCGCCGAGCAGGGCCGCATCGCCGGCATGGCGATGGCCGGCGACTCCGACCTCAAACCGTATCGCGGCGGCGTGCCGTTGAATACCTACCGCTTCTTCGGCCATCACGCCCTTTCCGTCGGCAATGGCGATGCGCCGCCGGGGGCCGAGGTCATGACGCGCCTCGATGAAGCCCAGGGGCGCTATCTCAAGGCCATTTTCCACGAAGACTGCCTGCGCGGCATTTTCGCCATCGACGAATTTTTCGATGGCGGCGTGATGTGGGAACTCATCCGCCGCCGCATCGACCTGTCGGCGATGCGCGAGCGGTTTTTTGCCGATCCCCTCGCGGCGGGCCGCGAGTTGATGTCGCAACACTGGCGCTAGGAGAAGGACATGGGAAACGCCTGTAACACCATCACCTTCAACGCCGCCCAATGCGACGGCTGCGGCCTGTGCATGACCGCCTGCGCGGAAACCAAGGGCAGCGCCCGCATCCAGGTGTTGCCGGCTGAGGATAAGACTTATGCCCTGAGCCTGTGCCGCCAGTGCGGCGATCCGCACTGCGTCTCGACCTGCCCGACCGGAGCCTTGACCAAGGATGTCGACACCGGAGTTATCGCCTGGAATGGCGACAAGTGCGTCGATTGTCTGCTGTGCACCGTCGGCTGTTCTTATGCCGGCATCAGCCTGGACGCCCAAACCCGGCGCGTTGTCAAATGCGACACCTGCGACGGCGCGCCGGCCTGCGCCGCCGCCTGCCCGACCAAGGCATTGCGCTACGTCACCACGGCCCGCATCTACAACGAGGTGCGCGACTGGGAAGACCTGTTCGCCCCCGGCCTCTCCGGCTGCCAGGGCTGCAATACCGAACTCCTGATGCGCCACACCATGCGCCGGGTCGGCCCGGACAGCGTGCTGGCGACGCCGCCGGGCTGTGTGCCGGGCATGGGTTCGGTCGGCTTCAACGGCCTGGCCGGTACCAAGGTGCCGGTTTTTCATCCGCTGCTGACCAATACCGCCGCCATGCTGGCCGGCGTCAAACGCCAGTACAACCGGCTGGGCCGCGAGGTGACGGCGATTGCCATCGCCGGCGACGGCGGTGCCGCCGACGTCGGTTTCCAGTCCCTGTCGGGCGCGGCGGAGCGCGGCGAGCAGATGCTGTTCATGGTCATCGACAACGAGGGCTACATGAACACCGGCATGCAGCGCTCCGGCTGCACTCCCTTCGGCGCGTGGACGTCCACCACGCCGGTCGGCCCAGAATCCCGGGGCAAGAGCCAGGACGCCAAGAATCTGCCGCTCATCATGATGCAGCACCGTTGCGCCTATGTCGCCACCGCCTCGACCGCCTACATGGAAGATTTCTACGACAAGCTCGACCGGGCCATCCAGGCGGCGAAAACAGGCTTTGCCTACCTGCATGTGTATTCGCCGTGCACCACCGGCTGGCGCTTTCCCGCCGATCAAAACATGGAAGTGGCGAGAAAGGCGGTGGAAACCAATTTCGTTCTGCTCTGGGAATACACCCCCGGCCAGGGCTTGCGCTTCACCCATGCGCCGGACAATCCCCTGCCGGTCACCGCTTATCTCAAAGTCATGGGCCGCTTCCGCCACCTGAGTCCTGAACAGATCAGCCACATTCAGAACAAGATCGAGGAAAACTCGGCTTTTGTAACCAGCCTCGCCCAGTCCGCAGCGGCCCAAGCATGAATAAAACGGAGGAATGACAAGATGAAACGGGAAAATACCCAGGTTGCCCAAACTGCCGAATGCGAGCCGATCGAAAAAGCCAGCCGCGACGAGTTGAGCGCCGTCCAGTTGGCGCGCATGAAATGGTCGGTACGCCATGCCTACGACAACGTTGCGCACTACCGGGCGAAATGCGACCAGGCCGGCGTCCATCCAGACGATCTCAAGGAACTTGCCGATCTCGCCAAATTCCCCTTCACCAGCAAGGCGGATCTGCGCGAAACCTATCCTTACGGCATGTTCGCCGTCCCCATGCGGGATGTGGTGCGCATTCACGCAACCTCCGGCACCACGGGCCGGCCAGCCGTGGTGGGCTACACCAGAAACGACATCGCCATGTGGTCGAAGGTGGTGGCCCGCTCCTTCCGGGCCGCCGGCGGCACGCCCGATGACATCATCCTCAACTCTTACGGCTACGGCCTGTTCACCGGCGGCCTCGGCGCCCACTACGGCGGCGAGGAGCTGGGCGCAACGGTGATTCCCATGTCGGGCGGGCAGACCGAGCGGCAGGTGCAGTTGATCCGCGATTTCCGGCCCACCATCATGATGGCCACCCCGTCTTACATGCTGACGGTCGCCGATGAGCTTGAGCGCGAAGGCATGGGGCCTGACGACATTTCGCTGCGCATCGGCGTCTTTGGCGCCGAGCCGTGGACCAACGAAATGAGGATGGAAATCGAGCGCCGCCTGGGCCTCGACGCTCTCGACATCTACGGTCTTTCCGAAGTCATCGGGCCGGGCGTCGCCTGTGAGTGCATTGAAACCAAGGACGGCCCCCATATCTGGGAAGACCACTTCTACCCCGAGATCATCGACCCCGTCACCGGCGAGGTGATGCCCGACGGCGAACCCGGGGAACTGGTGTTCACCTCGCTGACCAAGGAGGCGTTTCCGGTCATCCGCTACCGTACCCGCGACCTCACCCACCTCTTGCCCGGCACCGCCCGCAGCATGCGGCGCATGGGCAAGATCACCGGGCGCAGCGATGACATGCTCATCATCCGCGGCGTCAATGTGTTCCCGACCCAGATCGAGGAGATTCTTCTCAGGAACCCCAACCTGTGCGCCCAGTATCAGTTGCAGGTGAGCCGGGAAGGCCATATGGACACCCTCGATGTCTATGTCGAAGTGCGCCAGGATCTCTCGGATCGCACCTCGGAGAAGGAGATGGCCGCCATTGCCGCCGATGCCCGCCACCACATCAAGAACCAGGTCGGGATAACGACCAATGTCCATGTCCTGCCGACGGGGAAAATCGAACGCACCCAGGTCGGCAAGGCCAAGCGCGTCATCGACAAGCGCCCGCGCGAATAAGCACGGGGCTGGCCGGCGGAGCAGCGGCCCCGCCAGTCAGCGAATGAAATCCGGGAACAGGAGGACAAAACGAACCGAGATAAATTTCTTGATACAAATTAAGCAAAAATAATTTTTAATCTGGATCAAATAAAGCAAACCCGCGAGGCCTTCCTCGTTTCTTATTCAAAAGAGCGCCCATTGATCCGCTCAAGCACTTATCGGAGGAGATGACATGATGAAAACCACAACCACGGCCGGTATCGTCCTGGCCGCCACGACGCTGCTGGCAAGCGGCGCGGCATTGGCCCAGATCAAGATCGGCATCACGGTGGCGGCCACGGGGCCGGCGGCCTCGCTGGGCATTCCGCAAAAAAACACAGTGTCGCTGCTGCCCAAGGAAATCGCCGGCAAGAAGATCGAATACATCGCGCTCGACGATGCCTCCGACACTACGACAGCGGTCAAGAACACGCGCAAGTTCATCGACGAGGACAAGGTCGATCTGGTCATCGGTTCGAGCATCACGCCCAATTCGCTGGCCATGGTCGATGTCGCCGCCGAAGGCAAGACGCCGATGATTTCCAACGCCGCCTCGACGCTGATTGTCGAGCCGATGGACGACAAGCGTTACTGGGTGTTCAAGACGCCGCAGAACGACGCGCAGATGGCCTCGGCCATCGCCGAGCACATGGCCGGCCAGGACATCAAGCGCGTTGGCCTGATCGCCTTTGCCAACGCCTACGGCGATTCGTGGCAGAAGGAATTCAGCAAGGCGGCGGAAGCGCGCAAGATCGAGATCGTGGCGACCGAGCGTTTTACCCCCACCGACCAGTCGGTGACCGGCCAGGTGCTGAAGATCGCGGGGGCCAAGCCGGATGCGGTGCTGGTGCTCGGCTCCGGCACGCCGGCGGCGCTGCCGGTGCGGGCGCTCAAGGAACGCGGCTACAAGGGCAAGCTCTACCAAACCCACGGTGCGGCCAACCCCGATTTCCTGCGCGTCTGCGGCAAGGATTGCGAAGGCACCTATCTGCCCGTCGGGCCGATCCTGGTCGCCGACCAGTTGCCCGACAGCAACCCGATCAAGAAAGTGGCGATGGAATACAAGGCCGCTTACGAAGGCGCTTTCGGCGGTCAGGTTTCGCTCTTTGGCGGCTATATGTGGGATGCCCACCTGATTTTCGCCAGAGCCTTGCCCGAGGCGCTGAAGAAAGCGCAGCCGGGCACGCCCGCCTTCCGCCAGGCATTGCGTGACGCCATCGTCAACGTCAAGGATCTGCCGACCTCGCAAGCCGTGGTCAACATGACGCCCACCGACCATCTTGGTCTCGATCAGCGTTCGCGCATGATGGTTCAGATCGTCGATGGCAAGTGGAAGCTGCTGAATTGAGCAAGCGTCTGGCATAACCATGAGAGCCTGTTTGCGATCTCGGCGCGAGGTGTGCGGGATGCGGCTTGGGATGGGCTGCAAGGCGCAAGCCGCAGCCAATGGTTGTTCCATTGGCAAGGGTTGCAACGCAGCAGACCGCCCAAGCCGCGCCCGCACGCCCGTGCAGGGATCGCAAACAGGCTCTGAGTACCGCCCCGATGCTTTCGGGGTGGTTTCATGCCGCGTCATGAACATGATGCGTGACGCTCGGCCTCGCGGCGGGCGGTTGCCTTGATGCTGCCCGGAATTGCCTGGCAAGCGCCAGATCCCTGAAAAAAGAAAGCGGAAATCCCTATGGATTTATCAATATTCGCCATCCTTGTACAAGATGGCGTGACATCAGGCGCGATTTACGCGCTGCTGGCGCTGGCCTTCGTGCTGGTATTTTCCGTTACTCGCGTAATTTTTCTCGCGCAGGGCGAATTTGTTGCTTATGGCGCGCTCTCACTGGCCGCCATCCAGAATCATCAAGCGCCGCTGACCGCCTCGATGCTGGTGGCGCTGGGCGTGCTGACCTTTCTCGTCGAAATGGGCCGCACTCTGTTGCAGCCGGAGCTGCGCCTGCATGCGGGGCGCACCGGCGCGGTGTATGCCGTCAAATACCTGCTGTTTCCCCTGGCGGTGTTCGCCGCCGCCCGGCTGCTCGCTCCCCTGGATCTGCCCCAGCTCGTGCAAGTGCCGCTGGCGCTGCTGATCGTCGTGCCGATGGGGCCGATGATCTACCGCCTGGCCTACGAGCCGCTGGTCGAGGCCAGCACGCTGGTGCTGCTGATCGTCTCGGTCGGCGTGCACTTTACGATGGTCGGCCTCGGGCTGGTCATGTTCGGCCCGGAAGGCTGGGCCACCACGGCGTTTTCCGACGCCCGCCTGGAAGTCCCCCTGGGCGCTGAACAACTCGTCATTTCCGGGCAAAGCCTGTGGGTCGTCGCCATCGCAGCGCTGCTGATCGCCGCGCTCTATGTCTATTTCACGCATACCTTGCCGGGCAAGGCCCTGCGCGCCACGGCGGTCAACCGGTTGGGCGCGCAACTGGTGGGCATCGGCGCCACGCTGGCCGGCCGCCTGGCATTCACGCTGGCGGCGGCGCTGGGCGCGCTTTCCGGCATTCTCGTCGGGCCGATCACCACGCTCAATTACGCCTCGGGCTTTCACATCGGTTTGCGCGGCTTCATCAGCGCCATCGTCGGCGGGCTGGCCAGCTTTCCGGTCGCGGCGCTGGGCACCTTGCTGGTTGGCATGCTGGAGTCATTTACCGCCTTCTGGGCCTCGGAATACAAAGAGGTGCTGGTGTTTACGCTGATTCTCCCCGTGTTGCTGTGGCGCTCGCTGGTTGGCGGCGGGCATGTCGAAGAAGAAGAGGAGGAGTGAAGCCATGACCACGCGTTACAACCTGCCGCCCCGCTTTCCCAAACCCGCGCCGATCAAGGAACCGGGGCCGCTCCCCAAGCGTTCGCTGCTGTCGCGCGAAAACCTGCTGTTGTTGCTCTTCATCGTCGCGGTGGCGCTCATGCCGGTGCTGCCGACGCCGGAACTGTGGATCACGCAACTCAACTACATCGGCCTGGCCAGCCTGGTGGCGCTCGGCCTGGTGCTGCTCACCGGCGTCGGCAACCTGACCTCGTTCGGGCAGGCGGCTTTCGTCGGGCTGGGCGCTTACAGCACCGCTTATCTGAGCACGCGCTACGGTCTTTCGCCGTGGATCGGCCTCCTGGTCGGCCTGCTCATCACGGCGATCTGCGCCTACCTGATCGGGCTGCTCACCATGCGCATGTCCGGCTTCTATCTGCCGGTGGCGACGATTGCCTGGGGTTTGTCGCTCTACCACCTGTTTGGCATCCAGGAGTTTCTCGGCAAGAACGATGGCATTGGCGACATTCCCTCGCTCAATTTCTTCGGCGCCACCCTGAACAGCGGCCGCGAGATTTATTACCTGATCTGGCTGGCGGTGATCCTCGCCATCTTCGCCATCCGCAATCTGCTCAACTCGCGCCCGGGTCGCGCCATCCGCGCCTTGCGCGGCGGCGGCGTCATGGCCGAGGCGATGGGCGTCAATACCGGCTGGATGAAGGTGGTGATCTTTGTTTTTGCCGCGATTCTGGCCTCCATCTCCGGCTTTCTCTACGCCCACTTGCAGCACATGGTGAACCCGACGCCCTTCGATCTCACCTACAGCATCAAATACCTGTTCATGGCCGTCATCGGCGGCATCGGCCAGGTCTGGGGCGCGGTCATCGGGGCCGGCGTGCTGACGGCGCTCGAAGAAGGCTTGAAGCGCATCCTGCCCGAACTGCTCGGCTCCCAGGGCAATTACGAGATCATCGTCTTTGGCCTGATGCTGGTGCTGCTGCTCCAGTACGCGCGCTTTGGCATCTGGTCGTTCATTCGCAAGTGGTTTCCACCGCCGCCGACGGCGCTGGCGCCCGCGCATGCCGACGAGCTGCCCAAACGCGAAAAACCCGCCGCCGGCGAACTGGTGCTCGACGTGCGCGCCGTGCGCAAGCAATTCGGCGGCCTGGTGGCGGTCAACGACGTCAGCTTTCAGGTCAATGCCGGCGAAATCATCGGCCTGATCGGCCCCAACGGCGCCGGCAAGTCGACCACCTTCAATCTCATTACTGGCGTTCTCGATGCCTCGGCCGGTGAAGTGCTCTACCGCGGCGAGCGCATCAGCAACCTGCCGTCGCGCGCCATCGTCCGGCGCGGTGTCGGCCGCACCTTCCAGCATGTGCAATTGCTCCCGCGCATGACAGTGTTGGAGAACGTGGCGCTTGGCGCGCACCTGCGCGGCGATTTCGCGCCGCAAGGCGGCGTGCTGGCGAGCATCCTGCGCCTCAACCGGGCCGAGGAGGAAAAGCTGCTGTTCGAGGCCAGCCAGCAACTGGAGCGCGTCGGCCTGGGCGAATACCGGTATCTGGAAGCGGGCAACCTGGCGCTGGGCCAGCAGCGCATCCTCGAAATCGCCCGCGCGCTGTGCTGCGACCCGGCCTTGCTGCTGCTCGACGAACCGGCAGCCGGCCTGCGCTATCAGGAAAAACAGGCGCTGGCCGCTCTGCTCAACAAGCTCAAGGGCGAAGGCATGAGCATCCTGCTGGTCGAGCACGACATGGATTTCGTCATGAACCTGACCGACCGCCTGGTCGTCATGGAATTCGGCACAAAAATCGCCGAAGGCGTACCGCATGAGGTGCAGCAGAACCCGGCGGTGCTCGAAGCCTATCTGGGCGGCGTGGAATAAGGAGCAGGCAGATGTCAATCGTCCTCGAAATCAAAGACCTGCATGCGCGTTACGGCAAGGTAGAAGCCTTGCACGGGGCCAACCTGAAGGTGGGAAAAGGCCAGATCGTCACCGTCATCGGCCCCAACGGCGCGGGCAAATCAACCCTGCTCGCCGCCATCATGGGCGCGCTGCCGATCACTGGCACGGCAACGGGCGTCGTCTCCTATCTTGGCCACAACCTGACCGGGCTGGCGGTGGAAAAACGCCAGGTGCGCGGCATGTGCCTGGTGCCGGAAAAGCGCGAGCTATTCACCACCATGAGCGTGCTCGACAACCTCATCCTCGGTGCCTACAGCCGCAAACGCGCCGGCGAACGGCACTACCTGGATCAACTGGATACGGTTTACCAGCTCTTTCCACGCCTGAAGGAGCGCAGCGGCCAGGCCGCCGGCACCCTCTCGGGCGGCGAGCGGCAGATGGTCGCGGTCGGCCGCGCGCTGATGTCCAAGCCCCAGCTCATCATGCTCGACGAGCCGAGTCTGGGGCTGGCGCCGCGCATCACCAAGGAGATGTTCCACATCATCAGCGAATTGCGCAAAACCGGCGTCGCCACCCTGCTGATCGAGCAAAACGCCCGCGCCGCGCTACAGATCGCCGACTACGCCTATGTGCTGGAAACCGGCAACATCACCCTCGAAGGCCCGGCGGAAAAACTGGCCAATGACCCGAGCGTGATCGAAACCTATCTCGGCCTGAATAAAAAGCATGACCCGCCCGCCCAGCCATGCCTGAGCGCTGGCGCAACCGACCCGCAAAATCGCCCTGAATAGGGCAGAACCCTGACTGGTCATACGCATGGCCAGTCAAAACAACCACTCAAGGAGATTTCGATGCAAAAGAAAATGATCGCTTTGGCCATTGCCGGCCTGGCTTCCAGCGCTGCCCTGGCGCAAACCCAGGTCACCCTTTACGGCGTTGCCGACGCCGGCCAGGCCTGGGTCAAGGGCGAAGGCCGCGGCCCCAACAACGACCAGAAGCGTGTTGGCCGTCTGGACAGCAACAGCTCCCTGCTTGGTTTCAAGGGAACGGAAGACCTGGGCAATGGCTTGAAAGCCATTTTCCAAATGGAGACGCAACTTGACATCAGCAACGGCAGCGGCTTTATCGGCGGTCGTGACACCTACGTGGGTCTGGGCGGAAATTTTGGTACGGTCCTCGGCGGCATCCTCACCCACCCGATGCGGCTCATGGGCGCCAAGGTTGATATTCTGCCGGGCGCGGCCGGTTTCGGCACCACAGCCGCCGTCACCGGCCAGATTTCAGGTCTGGGGGTACACACCGGCGCGGATGACCGCGCCACCAACACCCTTGCCTACATCACCCCCATTTTTGGCGGCGGCTTCTCGGCGACCGCGGCCTATATCAATGGCGAATCCCGCGTCGAGGACAATAACGCGCCGAAGGTCAACGCCAAGGCTTGGCAGATTGCGGGTCAATACGACAACGGCCCGCTTTACGTTGCGCTGGCTTACCACAAAACCACCGACATGCTGAATCAGCAGCACCCCGCCCTCAATGCCAACTGCGGCTCGGCTTGCAGCGCCATCGGCGCGGGTCTTGATGCCACCGTCTGGCGTGTTGCCGGCATCTACACCGCCCCCTTCGGCACCCGGTTCTCGGCCCTCTATGACCACACCAAGCTCGATCGGAGCGACGTCAATGAGACGACCCTGAAGCGTTCCGCCTGGTCGCTGGGCGTCGCCCACACCTTCGGCAACAACACCTTGGGCCTGCAATACGCCCGTTCGGGCGATACCAGTGTTTCCGGCGGCCCCGACTTCAACGACAGCACCCGCATCTGGACGCTGGCCTATCAGTACGCGCTCTCCAAGCGCACCATGCTGCAAGCGCGTTACTCCGACCTGAAGAACGACAGGGATGGCAAGAGCAACTTCTACCTGAATTCGGTAGCCAATAATGGCCAAAATGTCGCTGGCGGCGGCGCGAAGTACAGCGGCTTCATGGTCGGCGTGCGCCACACCTTCTAACTCAGCCTCGCGGGGTTTTGAGAACCCGAACGGCCACCTTCGGGTGGCCGTTTTTCATTCCCCCCCAGCAACATCGGTATCTACACATCTTTTCCAGAACTACCGCGCTCCCGCATAGGTCGCGGTGAGCATAGCGAACCGCGACGGCACGGTACGGCGCTGCGCAGGTTTGCCTTGGTGGGCCATTTTGTCGCGGTTCGCTACGCTCACCACGATCTATGACAACGGAGATGTGTAGATGCCCATGCCCCAGCAAGCAGAAGCAGCGGCGTCACGAAAACTACCGTAGCTTGAAGCGTTGAATCTTGCCGGTGGCGGTTTTCGGCAATTCGTCGATGAACTCGATCCAGCGTGGGTATTTGTAGGGTGCCAGGCGCTCCTTGACGAAAGCTTTCAGGTCGTCCGCCAGCGTCGCCGATGCTTGGCGCCCCGGTTTCAGCACGACGAAGGCGCGCGGCTTGACCAAGCCTTCGTCATCCTTGCTGCCGACCACGGCCACTTCGAGAATGTCGGGGTGGGAGATCAGCACCGACTCGACTTCCGTCGGCGAAACATAGATGCCGCCGACCTTGAGCATATCGTCGCTGCGTCCGGCATAGACGTAGTAGCCGTCCGCTGTCTGCGTGTATTTGTCGCCGCAGTGCATCCACTCGCCACGGAAGGTGCTGCGGCTCTTGCTGACATTGTTCCAGTAGCAGAACGCCATGGAGGGGCCGCTGATTTCCAGTTCGCCGATTTCTCCCGGCGCCACCGGCAGGCCCTCGGGGTCGACGAGGCGCACGCGGTAGCCGGCGCAGGGTTTGCCGGTGGTGCCGTAGCGCACGTCGCCGAAGTGGTTGCTGATGAAAATGTGCAGCATCTCGGTGGAGCCGATGCCATCGAGAATATCGACGCCAAAATGACGGGACCAGCGGTTGCCGATGTCCTCCGGCAGGGCTTCGCCCGCCGAAGTGCAGCAGCGCAGATTGCGCAGTTCATCGCCGCGCGGGCAGTCGGGGTGGGCCAGCATCGAGGCATAGAGCGTCGGCACGCCGCCGAAAATCGAGGGTTGATGTTCGCGCAGACGCTTGAACACCGCCTCGGGCGTCGGCCTTTCACCCATCAGCACGGTCGTCGCCCCGACCGACAGTGGAAAGGTCAAGCCGTTGCCGAGTCCGTAGGCAAAAAACAGTTTCGCCGCCGAAAATACGACATCCTTTTCGTTGATGCCCAGCGTCGGGATCGCATACAGCTCGGCGGTCTGGATCAGATTGGAATGCAGATGCACCGTGCCCTTCGGCTTGCCGGTGGAGCCGGAGGAATAAAGCCAGAAGCAGGTTTCGTCGGAGCAGGTGTCGGCAACGGTGAAGTCGCTGCTGGCCGCGGCCATCAAGCTGGCCAGGCTGTACCGGCCCAACGCTTCGCCATCGGAGATGATGACGTGTTTGAGCGTTGGAATGGCATCGACGATTTCCGCGAAGTGCGGCCACAGGAGATGCGAGACGACCAGCGTGCTGGCGCCGCTGTCGCGCAGCATGTAGTCGTAATCTGTCGTCGTCAGCAGGGTGTTGGCGGCGACGGGAACCGCGCCAGCCAGGATGCCGCCAAGCAAACAGACGGGAAAATCAATGGTGTCGAGCAGACAGAGCAGAACGCGCTCCTCCCGGCGCACACCCAGGCTGCCCAGCACATTGGCGAAGCGGTTGGCGCGCCTTGACAGCTCGGCGTAGGTGTATTGGCCGCGATCGTCGATGTAGGCGAGCTTGTCGCCCCGGCCAGCCTGAAGATTGCGCCCGATCAGGTCGTAGGCCGCGTTGTATTCCCTGGGAATCGTGACATTCGGCGGGCTGATGCCACGATCTACTTGACTCAACTGAACCATTGTCTCCCCCTGTTTTGACTGTCGATTTTTGCCGCCTCGAATTTTTATTGTTTTGTCTTGGCCCTCTGCTTGGTTTCTGAAAGCGGCAGGATGTCCGGTTCGTTGCAACGGCGGCGGTTCGGCTCGACCGCGGCCAGGGGAATACATGGAACCAGGGAGCGCATCGAGGCCCGCCGCAGGTACTGATAGGTTCCTGTCGCCTCGGGCTTCCAGGCCAATTCTTCCGCCGTCAGTTCGCGGAGAACCTTGGCCGGCGTTCCCACCGCCAGGCTGCGCGGCGGAATCCTGGCCTGCGCCGGCACAAAGGCCGAGGCGGCGATGATGGACGATTCGCCGACGATGGCCTTGTCCATGATGACGGCGTTCATGCCGACCAGCACGTTGCGCTCCAGCGTGCAGGCATGAATGATGGCGCCGTGCCCGATATGTCCATCCTCGCCAACCGTCGTGTCGGTGCGTGGAAAGCCGTGAATCACCACGCAATCCTGGATGTTGCTGCCTGCGCCGATGATGAGCCGGCCGAGATCGCCGCGCAGCGAAGCGAGTGGCGCGACATAGACGTTCGGCCCGATGATGACGTCGCCGATGATGACCGCGGAGGGGTGCACAAAGGCGCTCGGGTCGATGACCGGGACGACGCCATCATAGGAATAAATCTCGGCCATGCCATTATCCTAATAAATGGTCATGCCTCCATCGGCTGCCAGAACCTGCCCGGTCACGTAACCTGCTGCCGCCGAGGCGAAGAAGACAAAAACCGGCGCGATTTCCTCCGGCTCGGCCCAGCGCCTCATCGGGATGCGTTCCAGATATTTGTCCTTGAAGCGCTCATCGGTGCGGATGGTGTTGGTCATCGGCGTCGCCGCCCCGGGCGCGATGGCGTTGGCGGTGATGTTGTAGCGCGCCAGTTCCTTGGCGCAGCTCTTGGTCATCCCGAGAATGCCGGCCTTGGCGGCGCTGTAGTTGATCTGGCCGATGGTGCCGAGCACCCCCGCCGTCGAGGTGACGAAAATGATGCGCCCGTAATTCCGCTCGATCATCCCGCCAACCACCGCCTGAAGGCAGTTGTAGCTGCCGGTCAGGTGCACCGCCAAGACCTGATCCCACTGCTCGGCGCTCATCTTGTCGAGCATGGCCGGACGGGTGATGCCGGCATTGTTCACCAGAATGTCGACCCGCCCCCAAGCCTTGACGACCTGCTCGGCCATGCCTGCGACCTGACCCCGGTCGGCGACATTGCAGCCGATGCCAATGGCTTGGCCGCCCGCTTGACCAATTTCGCCGGCCAGCCGTTCCGCCGCCTCGGCGTTCATGTCCACGATGGCAACCCGGGCCCCCTCGCGGACGTAGGCTCGGGCGACGGCGGCACCGATCCCCTGGCCGGCGCCGGTGACGATGGCAACGCGATCCTCGAGTTGCATGGGATCAGGCCTTCGGTTTGGCCAGAACCTGCTCGGCGAACTGGTCGTCGAACAGCGCGCCTTCGGCAACCAGTTGCCGGTACTTGATGAAATCGATCAAGTCCTTGCCAGTGACTTTCTTGGCATCGAAGGCGTTGAAGCCGAGCCAGGCCTCGTGGTTCATGTTGGCCGCCAGCCAGTGACGGTTGGCCAGCTTGAACTGGTCCCAGAAGAATTTCTTCTTGCCGCGGATGCCATCGATGGATTTCATCAGGCAGTGCGGGAACAGGTTGGTGAATTTCCACACCAGTTCGTTGACCGCCGCATCCAGTTTGGCGAAATCGGTGGTGCACTGGCCCATCAATTCCTTGGCCGCCTTGATCTGATCGGCGGCCACCGGCTCGCCGTAGACCAGTTCGCCGTCATCAACGTAGGCATCGGTGCGCACCAGGGGATTGCGCACCCACTGGCCGTCTTTCTTGAGCACCGGGACAACCTTGGTCACCAGGTTTTTCGCCTTCATCTTGTAGGCGCTCCAGGTTTCGCAGGAGACACAGTTGAACATAGCGTCCTCCATATTCAGCATCCACGGCAGGAAATCAGTGGAGCCGCCATCCGGCGCGCTGCCATGCTTGGGGCCGGCCTGACCGAAAATCGCCAGATCGGAGGTCACGGTGAGGTCAGTCGCCATGCCAATTTCCTGACCTCCGGCGACGCGCATGCCGTTGACCCGGCAGATGGTCGGTTTCTTGCAGTTGAGGATGCCATCGACCATGGCGTTGAACAGATCCATGTACTCGCCGTACTCATTGGGCCGCTTGGAATAGTAGGCCGAATACTCGGCGGTGTTGCCGCCGGTGCAGAACGCCTTGTCACCGACGGCGGTGAACACTGCGGCAACCACGCTGCGATCACCGGAGGCACGCTGGAAGCCGGCGATGACGGCCTTGACCATTTCCGTCGTGTACGAGTTGTACTGAGCCGGATTATTGAGAATGATCCAGGCGGCAAACAACCCGGCAACCGGATTACCCTGCGGATCAAGCACCGGCCTTTTTTCGTAGAGGACGGAAGGCGCTTCAGTGCCGAAATGCTCCTCGCCCATCAGGGCGTGGTCCTTGAGTTCGTTATCGCGGCGCAGCCATTCGAGTGCCATTTTTACCATCTCCTATCAGTTGAAATCGGGCGTCAGGATGACGCGCCGCTTGAGTTTTCCGTGATGCGCTTCGTCGAATACTTCGGCAATCTGGCTCATCGGCCGGGTTTCGACGAATGGCCCCAACTGGATGCGCCCGTCGAGGCACATCGCCAAAACCGCCGGATATTTGTCGGGCGTACAGCCCCAGGTGCCGATGATTTCCGCATCGAAAGCCATCAGCTTGGAAAGCATGTAGCTGGTTTCGTCCGTGCCGTAGCCGACGACGATCAACTTGCCGACGAAGGACAAGAGCGACAGCGCCGTTTCTTGTCCCGGCTTGGTGCCGGTGCATTCAAAAATCTTCCAGCCGGTGTTGGCCGAGACGCCCGCCGCCTTGGCGATGGTCTTGAAGGCTTCCTTCAGCGCCTTGCCATCCATGCCGCGCGGATTGATGGTGGCGTCGGCGCCGAAGCCTTCCATCATTCTGAGTTTTTCTTCATTGATGTCGATGCCGATCACGATCTTGGCGCCAAGACCCTTGGCGACCTGCACCATGAAGCTGCCGACGCCGCCCGCCGCGCCGACCACGACCACCAGATCGCCTTTGCCGACGCCGGCGCGCACCGCCGCCTGGAAAGGCGTTGTCACGGCATCGGCGATCACCGACAGGTGTTCCAGCGGCACTCCCTTGCGATCGCCGACGACGCACAGGAAACGGCCAGGCACGACGATATGGCTGGAATAGCCGCCGTAAATGCCCATTGAATTGCCCGGCATCTTCTGCGCCAGGCAACGGTTGCCGCGCCCGGCATGGCACAAGTCGCATTCGCCGCAGGGAATCACCGCTGGCACGATGACCTCCTTGCCCACCAGTTTGGCATCGCCGCCGATGACGACGCCGCTGACTTCGTGCCCCAGCGACAGGGGCGGCTTCTGGACAGTCGGCACGCCCATGTAGAAATAGGAAAGATCGGTATGGCAAACGCCGCAGCCCTTGATCTCGACGATAACGTCGCCGTTCTGCAGGGCCGGCATGGGAATTCTCGTCCGCGCCAGCTTGCCCGGCTCGGTCATTTGCCAGGTGTCAATGAATTCAGGAATCATAAAGAGGTTCTCCCTTTGTCAGTCATTCAATTCAAGCGTGCGACCACTTGGCCGGGCGCTTTTCCATAAAGGCTGCCAGCCCTTCCTTGGCGTCGGCTGTGACCATCAACTCTTGCAGATAGATGTTCTCGGCGCGCTCAAGGGCCGCCGCGAAAGGCTTGCCCACCGTCTCGCGGATGGCATGGCGGGCGCTGCGCAGGGCCGCGCCGGAGAGCGCCAGGTAGGGCTTGAGAAAGGCTTGCAGATCGCTGGCGAATGATTCGCGGGGGAAAACCCGGTTCACCAGCCCCATCGCCTTGCCTTCTTCGGCGGTGAAATTCTCGCCGCCGAGAATGATCTCCATCGCCCGTGCCGGCCCGACCAGACGCGGCAGCAGCACCGCCGCGATCGGCGGAAACACCGCCAGCTTGATTTCAGGCTGGCCCAATTTGGCCCCGGAGGCGGCGATGATCAGATCACAGGCAATCGCCAGTTCCAGGCCACCGCCCAGGGCGGCGCCGTTGACGGCGGCAATCGAGGGGACTTTCAGGCGGTCAAGGCGTCGAAAAATGCCATGAAAGGTGGCGATCATGGCGTCGACCTTGTCCGGCGTGTGATCGGCAACTTCCACTCCAGCCGAAAACGTTTTCTCGCCAACGCCAGTGATGACCAGCAAACGTACACTCAGGTCGCTGCTGCACAGATCCAGCGCGGTATTGATCTCGGCCATCGTCGGGATGTCGAGCACATTGAAAGGCGGCCGGTTGATGGCCAGCGTCGCCAACCCGTCCACAACGTCATACTTGATGAACTGGAATTCCACCATTCGTCCTTCTCCTTTGTTTGTCTTGCTGCTCTTGTCGGCGGACGTGAAGGGCAACCTTCGGCATCCGCGCCATGTTGTCTGTCGCGGCGTCAGCCAAGGTTTCCCCAAGCCCCGGCCGCCCGTCCGCCCACCCTCAAAACAAATCGTCCAGTTCGTCGCCGCCGCCGGCCGGCATCTTTCCGTATTGCTGCAAATAAGCCTGGATCAGTTGCGACTCGCGCGAGGTGAATAGCGCCGCTTCCTCGAACACGAAGTAACGGGCATCGGCGATACGCCCCAGTTGCTCGCCCAGACCGGCGGCGAGGTTCTCCACTCCCTTGATCATCAACACGTTCTTGTCCGCGTCGAGAAGCTGGAACACCCCGGATTCCGCCGTCACGCCGGCGATGCCCTCGGCCGAGAATTCCAACCAGGATTCCGGCGGCAGCACCGAACTGGCGATGCGCGGCGCGAGATTGCATTTGAAGCAGCGGGATGCCTCGCGACGCGCCCCCGCATCGTCGAAGCCCAATTCGACTTCATCCCAATTGTTCCGTTTGGCGGGTTCGAGCATGATGGGATGCACGCAGCGCTGCTGGTTGAACGCGCCGTCCTTGCCAAGATAAGGCGAGGTTTCCCAGGCGTCGTGGAGCAGTTTTTCCTCGATGTCGCCATCGCCGCCCATTTGCCTGTCCATTGCTGCCGCCGCCACGCGCCCCTGGGCGATGGATTCGATCAGGGTCGAGGGGCCGAGCACGCAATCACCGCCGGCATAGACGCCGGGCCGGCTGGTCAGCATCGAATCCTCGCGCACCGTGATGCGTCCCTTCTTGTCGACGACTACGCCGAAGCCATCAAACTGGCGCGGATACTGGCCGATGGCGGCAATCACCAGATCGACGCCCTCGCTGATCTCGACGCCGGTTGCCAGCGGGCTACGACGCCCGGAAGCATCCGGCTCGCCCAGCTTCATCTCGGCGTAGGTGATGTCCAGTCGGTAGCCGTTGCTGCCCGCCTTGATCTGCTTGGGGGCCAGCAGGTAGCGGACGTTGACCCCCTCCTCGATACAACCGTCAAATTCTTCGTCGCGCGCCGGCATTTCGTCGCGCGTCCGCCGGTACACCATGTCCACGCTCGCCCCCATGCGCCGCGACGAGCGGGCATTGTCGGTGGCCACGTTGCCGCCGCCGATGACCGCCACCTTCTTGCCAGTCTGGATGCCGTCCGGCGTATTGACCAGACCCATCGTCACTGCCTTCAGATAGGTCGGACTATCGACCACGCCGGGCAGATCGTCGCCGGGAATGCCCAGACGGTCGCCGCCTTGGCAGCCGATGCCGATGAAGACCGTGGCGTAGCCTGCGGCGAACAGTTTGTCGACATTCTCGACCGGGCTGTTGTAGCGAAACTCGACACCCAGTTTTTCGACTTCGGCGACTTCATTGTCGATGACATTGACCGGCACGCGGTAAGAGGGAATGCCGTAGCGCGCCATGCCCCCGGCCGCCGGCTGGGCGTCGAAAATCGTGACCTGGTGCCCCTTTTTCGCCAGATAGTAGGCTACCGTCAGGCCCGCCGGCCCGGCGCCGATGACGGCAGCCCTATGACCGGTCGGCGGCAGTTGCTTGGAATGGGCGCGCCACAGGCCGGTATCGTTGTCGGCCGCGATGCGCTTCAACGAACGGATCGACAGCGGATCATCGAGATGACCACGACGGCATGCCGATTCGCACATGGCGAAACAGGCGCGGCCGACAATGCCTGGGAAAGGCAGTTTTTCGCGCACCACCGCAACGGCCTCGCCGTATTTGCCCTCCGCCGCCAGTTGCACGTAGCGCGGCACGTCGATCCCAGCCGGACAGGCCGCTTGGCAGGGTACCTGCGAGGCTTCGACGCGGGCGGGATCAAGCATGCGATCGGTCAGCGCGCCGGTCGGGCAAACGGTGACGCAAGCCTGGCAGAACTTGCAGCCGGATTCGATCAGGGTCGGCGCGATGGTGCCGACGTAACGCCGCACGCCCTGCGCGGTCTGCACCTCCTTGACTTCGAGACAGCCAACGCCGCGCACCTCGTTGCAGGCGACCAGGCAACGGCGGCAATCAATACACAGGTTGTAATCGCGGTCGAAGAAAGGCTCGTCCTTGATGATGGGCAATTGTGCCGGCTTGTAGGTCGGCGTGGTGTTCGGTATGCCAATGTAGTCAGCGACCTTGCGCAGTTCGCAACTGGAAAAAATCGAGCAGCAGCGGGTTTCGGGCGGATTGCCGAACGAGCACTGGGAGCGCGAACAGCCCTCGCGCAAGGGGCAGGTCAGGCAAACGTGCGGGTGGGGGCCGAGAATCTTGGCCAGATTGTCCTGCCGCGCCTTGTTGACCGCAGGGCTGTCGCTGCGCACCGTCATGCCGGCCCTGACCGGCAGGGAGCAGGCCTTGACCAGCCCGACCGTGCCTTCGACCTCGACCAGGCACAGATTACAGCCGCCATCACCTTGGTCGCCACAACCGCGTTGCTGCGCCGGCGGCAGATCCGGGTGGGCGCACAGGGCGGGAATGTAGAGACCGGCAGCCGTCGCGGCATTGAGAATCGAGGAGCCTTCCGGCGCTTCGACCGTTTTGCCATCAATGGTCAGTTGCACGAGGCCGCCAAATTCGCTCATACCCTGGGCGAGACTGGCTTTCCACCACTGGATGGCTACCGGGGACTGTGCTGCTGCCTGCATCTTGACTCTCCTGTCTCGTTCCATTCCGTCAGCGGCGTTCCGCCGCGTAGCCGGGAAAATAGGCGCCCCGGCACTGCCCAGCTCTGACCGCCGCGATAAACTCGGCCATGCAACTCACGACCACGGAAAACTCCGTGGCGCAACGGCCCACGGCCAGCGTCTTGTGGCAATCGCTGCCGCCCAGTGTCGGCAGCGCCATCCGGGTCGCCGCTATGCCGGCGAGTTCGTTGTCGCTGTCGCGGTTGCCGCCGTTGTGAGTTTCGATGGCGGCGATCCCCTGTATTTCCAGCACCCGTTCGAGAAAACCGGCGAAGCCCAGTTCGCGGAAGGGGTGGGCCGGCACGGCGATAGCGCCGCATTCCTGAATGCGCTCGATCACCGGGGCCAGCGGCAGGTAGTTATCCCGTCCCCAGATGTTCCAGCCGTCGTCCTCGACGCCGTAGGCCAGCAAATGACCCTGATCGGTACTGATTTCGACGCCGCGCAGCACCAGCATTCCTTCCTCGCTGCCAATCTTTTCGACCGGCGCCGAGGCTTCGTAGGAGTGATGCTCGGTAATGCACACGGCGTCGATTCCGAGAGATTTGGCGCGCCGGATCAGATCGACCGGTTCGAGCCAATTGTCATGCGAATACTTGGTATGACAATGTGTGTCGATCCACATCGCCGACTCTGGCACTTTGGCCAATCAGGGGAGAGTCAGTTCGAGGTTGATGCGCTTCGATGGCACGAACTTCTGCCGTGAGAAGAATTTTTCCAGCGCGAAGTCGTCCCAACTGACCAGGGTATAAATTTTCTTGACCCCGGCGGCCTTCATGTTCATCGAGAACTGGTCAAGCATTTCGCTGGCAACGCCGTGATTGCGGAAATCCTTATGCACTCCCAGACCGTCGATGGTGGCTGTGGCATCCGAAATGCCGAACTCGCCGAAGAACAGGTAGCCCATCATGAAACCGGCGACCTTGCCGTCGATTTCACAGACCAGGGAGCAGTTGATTTCGGCCTTTTTGCTGAGGATGCTGTTGATCTTCCGCTCGTAATATTCCTGACGGTTTTGCTTGGTTTCCGCTTGGTCGATGGCGACGATGGCCTCCAGGTCGCTTTGCTTCAGGAAGCGCATGATTCGTTTCTGTTGTTTCGGCATTTCTCAATCTCCCGTAAAGTCGGCGTTCGCTCAGGAACTGCCGTTGGCTATTCAATACAATTCCTCGTCCTTCGCCCGCCCCGGTTTGCCCGGCCGGACGTAGATGCTGCCCCAGACCTGATTGCCGCTGGCCGCCGCACCTGCCCCGTCAGGGGCATCGAAGCAGGTGGTGCACCCGCCCGCCGCGGGCTTGGGCGCCTCGAAATATTCGATGTGCACCTCTTGCCCCATGGCCTGATAGTTTTCGGCAATCTCGGAAAGACGCGGCTCGCCGATCGTCGTGCGCAGAACCCAGCCTTCCTGTCGCAAGCGCAAGGCGGGATCGTCGCCGTTACCGCCCGCCGAGCCGCAGGCGGAAGCCGACGAGCAAGACGAGGCGGCAGCGCAGCCGCCGGTGGAAACCCCGGTAGAACAACTGAAACCCGCCGGACTGATCGGAATGACGACTGATTTCTGACTCATGGCTGCCCAGCCTCACCAGGAATGCTTGATCGCGCCCGGCGTGCAGGCGGCGACGCACGGCAGGGCGGCGGCGGTATAGCCGCTGGCCGGCTTGCAATCGGCACAGTCGTAGGCCAAGGTGCGGCAGTTCGGTTTTTTCACCCAGATCACTTCATCGTCGTAGTCGTCGGTGATGACCTCGAACATCTGCTTCGGGCAAGCGTCCAGGCAGGCCCGGCCAACCGCGCAAGCGATGCACTTGTCGGTGTCGATGCTGATGTAATACTCGCCCGATCCGTCCTTGTAACCGTAATTGGCAATCATTTCTCGTTGCTCCTCTCGTGCAGAGTGGGGCGGAGCGGCAAACCGCCCTGCCAGCCGGCATCATTCAGGCTTTCGCGCCCTGTTTCTGCATCAGCGTGTAGCCGAACAACGCGGCTCCCAAGGCGCCAGCGATCTGGCTGTCGATCTTGGTGTCGATGGCCTTGATGCCGAGGAGTTTCTCGATGCGCTTGACGACGCCCGGGTTCTTGGCGATGCCGCCGGTGATAAAGAAGCCTTCCTCGACTCCGATGCGCTCCAGGAGCGAGACGACGCGCTCAGCCATGGCCTGGCAGTAGGCAGCGATCACCTTGTTCTTGGTGTAGCCGGCCTTGAGCAGGGCCAGTGCCTCGGATTTGGCGAACACGACGCAGACCGAGGAAACGGCCTCCGGTTCCTCCGCCACGTCGAAGGAACGCGGCCCCAGTTCGGCGATGGGAATCTGCATCAGGTCGGAGATGACCTCCATGCCACGCCCGGTGCCGGCCGCACATTTGTCGTTCATCAGAAAGTTGGTGACCTTGCCCTTGTCGTCGCAATGAATCGCCTTGCAGTCCTGGCCGCCCATGTCGAGAATGGTGCGCACCTTGTTGCCGCCCATGTAGTTGGCCCCGCGGGCGTGGCAGGCGATTTCGGTGATCGCCTTGTGGGCGAAGGGCACATTGACGCGGCCATAGCCGGTGCCGACGACGTAGTGGATGTCTTCAAGCTTCATGCCGCACTTGTCCATCGCGCCCTGCAGGGCGTTCCTGGCCGAATCCGGCGAGTTGTTGCCGGTGCGCATGCTGTTGAAGCCGTAAAGCTCGCCATCGGCGACCAGCACCGCCTGCGACGAGACCGAGCCGACGTCGATGCCGCAGGTCAGGATCTTGGCCTTGCGCCAATCCTTCGTTTCGTCGATCCAGGCTGTTTCCTGCCAGCGCCAGAATTCTTTTTTCTCGGGCGCACTGGGGGCGTTCACTTCTGCATTCATATCGTTTCCTCCAAAATTTAGTGCTGACGCTCGGCGGCAATCAGGGCGCAGCCCAAGGCGCTGATGTATTCGGGCATTTCCGGCAACGAGATGGAATCGACGTCCATCGCGGTTTTCAGCGACTGGACGAAGCCGTCGTTGTGCACCATGCCGCCGATCAAAACCACCTCGCCCTCGATGCCGACCCGGCGAACCATCGCGCAGACGCGGCTGGCCACCGCATCGAGCACGGCCTTGGCGATGTCTTCCTTGGGCGTCGCGGAGTGAATCAGGGAAACCACCTCGGACTCGGCAAACACCGTGCATTGGGCGTTCATCGGAATGGTTTTGTCGGATTTGAGACTGGCGTCGCCAAACTCCTTCAGCGTCAATTGCAGGGCGCGCGACATCGCCTCGGCAAAGGAACCGGCGCCGGCAGCGCATTTCTCGTTGCCGGCGAAATCGGTCGCCCGACCTTCGGCATCGGTCTTGATGCCGCGGCCTTCTTCGGCGCCGACATCAACGACGGTGCGGCAGTTGGGGAACATGAAATTGGCCCCCTTGGCGCCCGCCGTCATCTCGGTGATGCCTTCACTGGCGAAAGCAACCTGCTTCCTGCCAGCGCCGGTGGCGAACACCGCCTTGACATCGCTGCGTTTGAGACCCGCCGCAGCCAGCGCATCATCGTAGGCTTTTTCGGCGGCCTGATCGGCATCCAGTTCCCCCGGCAGCATCAGATGCGCTTTTTTGACCTTGTCTCCGTCGAGCAGCACCACCTTGACGCTGCGCGAACCCATATCAATACCAGCAGTAATCATGTCGTCAGTCTCCTTGTGTTCAAGCGGCTTGCCGGCGCAAGCCCAGTTGCTCCATGAAGGCATCGACTCGGGCCTGGGTACGCACCTCGTCGAATTCGCGCTCGTCGCCCATGTTGCCCTCGAAAGTCATGATCGGCGTGCCGGTCTTGGCGATGCCCAGGCGGTTTTCCATGATCCCCAGAGACAGCCCCTCGCAGCCGCGATTGAGATGCAGCATGACGCCATCCACCTGCCATTCCTTGATGATGCGCAGCATCATTTCGGTTTTCAGTTCAGGGTTGTAGAAGTGCTGCCACTGCGGCTTGGACAGATTCCAGTCGGCGTACAGACGCAGGGCTGTCTGCCGATCGTTGATCTCGATGCCCTTGTGCCACGGCAACGTGCGGCCGCCCCAGGTACCATCTTCCTTGACCTCCCAGATGCCTTCGAGGGAGAAGGTATAGAGCGAACCGATGGACACCGCGCCGTAGGTTTCGAGGTAACGGAAAATCTTCAGGAAAGACCAGGGCGGCTGCGTGTCGCTCATCAACCGGCAACGCTCGTTGGGCACGGCGGCGATGCCGCGGGCGACGCGATCCTTCACCTCCTCGTACAGCTCGTCGTAAAAATCGGCGCACCATTGCGAGGATTTCGACAGCGTCGCCAGCACGTACAGCGAGTACATCGTCTTTTCATCGAGCGGTGCCGGTTTGACCTTGTTCAGGGCGCAGATGTCGGCCCAGCGGCTGGTCGAGCGCATTTCATTCTTCACCGCCTTGATGAACAACTCATCGTCGAAGCGGCGGCCAGTCGTCTTTTCGAGAAACTCGATGCCGTCATTGAGCTGGCCGACAACGTAATCGAGACGGGAGTCGGTCAGATCCTTGTGCGGGCCAACGCCGACGTCGACGTAGAACTGCGGCACCTGCTCGATCTTGGCGACATGCTGATACCACTTGGCGTGCGAGCAGCAAATCTGGCTCTGGAAGATGAAATCCGGCTTCGGAAATTCGCCGCCGAACAGGTATTTGTTGTTATGCATGCCGCCCCAGTAAATGCGCATGTAGGAGCAGAGGTCGCGGGCGAAACCGTGGGCTTCGGCGGCGTCCATGCACTCCTTGGCGAATTTGCGGTCATGCGACACCGCTGCGGCGTAAGGCTCGCCGGTCAGCGAGTACACATCGGTACCGAGGCCGGCGGGCAGCGCATCGAGCGCCCAGGCCGAACCCGACCAGCGCAGGCCGCCCTTTTCCTTGGCCAGGGCGTAATCCCGATAATACTGCTCGCGCAACGCCTTGGCCTTGCCCCAGAGTTTCAGCGGCTCGCTCGGATATTGTGGTGACATCGTCATTTGATCTTTTCTCCTGCGCAATCAGAACAATTCGTCTTCCGTCAGCGTTTCGAGGAAAGCCTCGACACGGATACGGAAAGGGCCAATCGGGTTGGTGATGTCGAATTCCAGGAACAGCGTCGGAATCCCGTTTTCCTCTAGGTACCGCTTGAGATCCGGGTAATCGCCCTCGTGCGGATCGCAGAATTTCTGTTGCAGGAAAATCGCGGCGCGAGCGTTGAATTCCTTGGCCAGACCCAATACATGGTCATAACGGGTATGCAGCGGGTAATCCTTGGTCGGGCAGGCCGGGCGATCGCAATAGCGGTCGGCGATAGCCTTGATCGGGTCGTCGTCCTTTTTCGATTCGTTCCAGAAATAACGGGTACCGGAACACTGATCGTCGATGACGATGGTGCCGCCGACCGACTCGATCATGTTCATGAAAGCGAGATCGTCGTTTTCCGAACCAATGGTCATGAAACGGATGCCCTCGGGGCGATTCAGCTTGCGCATCGGCAGCGCCGCCAGCACTTTCTTCAGTTGCTCGTTGTGCTCGCGCTTGTCGACGAACTGCGCGGTCAGCGCCGCCAGCAGGCATTCGACGCCGGTCACTTGCGGGTCGGTCGCCTTGCGATACTCGAACAGCTCGCGCAGCAGACGGCGGTTTTCGTCGACGACGGCCAGCGCCTCCGTGAGCATCGCGCTGGTCAGCGTCTTGCCGGTCAATACCTGAATGAATTCACGGAAAGATTGCACCTCGGCGTAGTGCGCCTTGCGGGCATGCGGCGACTGCACCTCGTTGGGCATCGGGATGAAATAATCCCATTGCACGCTCGGCACATGCAGACGCCAGGAACCGAAAGTCTGCCGGTACTGGATGCACGACTGTGCCAGCACGACGCCCTCGGCGTAATCGAACCGGCCCAGCAGGCCCTGCGCCAGAGAATCGCGACAGAACGGGCAGAACATCCCGAAAATGTGCGGTTCTGTCACATTCTGTGGCTCATGCGCCCCCAGCACCCGTACCGGCAACATCCCGGCGGCAAGCAAAATCTCCTCCGGAGTATAGGTACACATCGTCGCCACCACCTGCCCTCCGGTACGAGCTTTCCAGGCGCGCGCATAGTCGTGCCGCTTTTCATACCAGTTCTTGAACTGATCAAACAATCCATCGCTCATTGGTATCTCCACTCCTTCGCTCATTGAGTTCATGCCGGCCTGATGCACCGGCCAATCAGAAATATATTCCCCTTGGTGCACAATAGTGCAATATACAGAGAACAAGGCAGGAAATGTTGACCTGGGTCAACAGATCGTCAGAACGGGGTTTTTCAACGCCAGCCAGGCGCGGAAGCTCGCGCCTGGCGCCGCCGACCAAACCGGCCGCGAGCCAGCCGCTCAGGCGGCAAGCCGGTTGAGAATTTCGGCGAAGCTCTCGGCGACCTGGGCGCCAGTGGTGTCGATGGTGAAATCCGCTTTGCGATACATCGGCTCGCGGCCATCGAGGATGCGCTGCAAATCCTTCAGCGCCTGGCGGTCGTCGCCCATCATCGGTCGCCGGTCGCCCTGCTCGATGACGCGCGACAGATGCTCGGCCGGGCTGGCCTTGATCCAGATCGTGCAACAGTTGGTCAATAACTCGTCGAACGTGACCGCTTCGGTAACGATGCTGCCGCCAGCCGACATCACGAAGGCATCGTATTCAGCCAGAATCCATTCCAGCGCCCGCCGCTCATAACGCCGGTAGGCCGCTTGGCCGTAAAGGGAAAAAATTTCCGCCAGCGGCACGCCCGCCAGTTTCTCGATGACGCTTGCCAGTTCGACGAAGCGCACCCGCCTCCGCTCAGCCAGCATCCGGCCCAGGGTGCTTTTGCCCGCACCACGCAGACCGATGAGGGCGATGCGGTCGCGCCGCCCGTCTTTTTCAAAGGCGCTCATCAGCAACTGACGGGCGCTGCCCAACTGCGCCGCCGTCAACCGCGACAGGTATTCAATCAGCAAGGTGAGTTCGGGCGAGCGCTCACTGTCGACGCGAACAACATCTTCCAGCGGCATCGCCAGTGCCTGCGCAACCCGGCGCAGCCGCGCCACTGAGATATTGCCGTCGCCGGCCTCCAGTTTGGCGAGAAAACGCAGCGACACCCCGGAGCCGCGCACCAGATCGGCTCGCGTCATGCCGCGCCGCAGACGCAGATCGTGGATACGCTCGCCCAGGGCACGCAAATAATCGCGCCGATCCTCATTGTCCATGGGTGAATCATCGTCGCCCGCTGAATCCAGATTCTTGTCTTTCATGATGGACGTGGTTCAACTCGTTTCGCACGAAACGTGCACTATAATTCGTTTGCTATTCCAACCCAAAGGCTTCTCGATATATTTCCGCCTCTCCCACCAGCCAGTCCCGAAAGGCGTGGAACAGCGGAGATTCGGAATGCTGTTCGGGGAAGATCAGATAATACGCTCTGTCGCTGAAGCATTCGTGTTCGACAGGGATTACCAGCCGGCCATCGCGGATTTCTTCCTCAATCAGCATCGGAGGGATCAGGGCTACGCCCATGCCGGCCATCACGCCCTGCGCCAGCATGCTGAACAGTTCAAAACGCGAGCCGGTCATGTCGTGGGGCACGCGCAGCCCAAACGACGAAAACCACTGCCGCCAGGCATAGGGGCGCGTCGCCTGTTGCAGCAGGGGCAGGGCGGCGATGGCCTCGGCGCTCCTTTCGGCCAGCAGCGGCAGCAATTGGGGGCTGATCACCGGAACCAGCTTCTCGCGCATGAGAAAGATGGAGCGGGTGCCCGGCCAGTTGGCGTCGCCACAGTAAATTGCCGCGTCGAAATCGCTCCCCTGAAAGGCGAAGGGACGGGTGCGATTGTTCAGATTGACCGCAGCATCGGGGCGCATTTGCAGAAAATCGCGCAGGCGCGGCAGCAGCCATTTGGTTGCAAAGGAAGGAACCACGGCCAGATCCAGTATCCCGCCCTGGCCCCGGCGGGTCATGATCGACAGAGTGTCGCGCTCCACCTCGTCCAGGCGAGCGGCGATCAGGCGGCTGTAGGAAAGCCCCGCCTCCGTCAGCTTCATGCCGCGCCGGGTGCGGCGAAACAGGGGTAACCCGAGAAATTCCTCAAGCCCCGCCATCTGACGGCAAATGGCGCTATGGGTCAAAGACAGCTCCTCGGCTGCCCGGGAAAAGCTTTCGTGCCTGGCCGCCGCATCAAAGGCGATCATCGCGGCGGTGCTGGGAATTTTACGGCGCATAATGCCAAATCTTAGTTGTGCGATTTATGCACATTTTGGTGAAAATTTATCGTTTGCACAAGCCAGATGCCCTCTCTACGATGGATACATTTGCGTGCTGGCCGCATGAGTTTGCCGTACCTATTCGCCGCAAACCAATCCATTCATTTTGTTTGACGAGGAGAACAGCAATGGCTGCAAACAAGGCCGCCGCCTTCAACTGGGAAGACCCCTTCGCTCTCGATGCGCAGTTGACGCAAGAGGAGCGCATGATCCGCGATACGACGTTTGATTACTGCCAGGGCAAACTCCAGCCGCGCGTTCTCGAAGCCTTCCGCCACGAGCGGACGGATCGCGCCATCTTCAATGAAATGGGCGAACTCGGCCTCCTTGGCCCGACCATCCCCGAGCAATACGGCGGCGCCGGGCTGGGTTATGTCGCCTACGGCCTGATCGCCCGCGAAGTCGAGCGCGTCGATTCAGGCTATCGCTCGATGATGAGCGTCCAATCCTCGCTGGTCATGGTGCCAATCAACGAATTTGGCACCGAGGCGCAGAAGCAGAAATATCTGCCCAAACTGGCGACGGGCGAATGGGTCGGCTGCTTCGGCCTGACCGAACCCAACCACGGTTCCGACCCCGGCTCGATGATTACCACCGCCCGCAAGGTTCCCGGCGGTTACCGGCTGAACGGCGCCAAGATGTGGATCACCAATTCGCCCATCGCCGATGTTTTTGTCGTCTGGGCGAAAACCGACGACGGCCAGATTCGTGGCTTCATTCTGGAAAAAGGAACCAAGGGCCTGTCTGCCCCGGCCATCCACGGCAAGGTCGGGCTGCGCGCCTCGATCACCGGCGAAATCGTCATGGACGACGTGTTTGTCCCCGACGAGCAATACATGCCCGGCGTGCGCGGCTTGAAGGGGCCGTTCACCTGCCTCAATTCCGCCCGCTACGGTATCGCCTGGGGCGCACTCGGGGCCGCCGAGGATTGTCTGCGCACGGCGCGCCAGTATGTGCTCGACCGTAAGCAATTCGGCCGCCCGCTGGCCGCCAATCAACTGATCCAGAAAAAACTGGCCGACATGCTGACCGAAATCTCGCTCGGCCTCCAGGCTTGCCTGCGTCTGGGCCGAATGAAGGACGAAGGCCATCCGCCAGTCGAACTGACATCGATCGTCAAGCGTAATTCCTGTGGCAAATCGCTGGAAATCGCCCGCGTCGCCCGCGACATGCTGGGCGGCAACGGCATTTCCGATGAATTCTCGGTCATCCGCCACATGGTCAATCTGGAAGTCGTCAATACCTATGAAGGCACGCACGACATCCACGCCCTGATCCTCGGCCGGGCCATCACCGACATTCCGGCATTCGCCAATTGAGCGCCGCGACCGCTCCATGCTCGCATGGAGCGGTCATTTCGATGGGAATGTCTGAACTTGACTCGCATCATTCCCGCAGCGGTCAGGCGGAAATGACAATGGGTGCCAATAAAGACCAAACTGGTCGTTCCCTTTTCAAAGGAGCCATGTCATGCCCCGTCTGACCCAGATACTCGAAGATCATCACAGCCGCTGCGACGACAGCTTCGCCGCCGCCGAAGCCGCCGTGCAAGGCAAGCGCTGGCAAGAAGCAACGGCACACTACCAAGCCTTCCACGCGGGCATGGAGAGCCATTTCAGCGCCGAGGAAACCCTGCTTTTCCCGACGTTTGAATCCGCCACCGGCGAAAGCGGCGGGCCGACGCAAGTCATGCGTGGCGAGCACACCCAGATGCGCGCCCTGCTCGCCGCCATGGCCGAAGCGATTGAAGCCAGGGACGCCGACGAATACGCCGGCCAGGCGGAAACCCTGCTAATCATGATGCAGCAGCACAATCTCAAGGAG
>Ga0209628_10000187_pt1 | contig 35764 bp, 48 predicted proteins | sample TergutCu122P4_FD_187285 | JGI IMG/M metagenome (GOLD analysis project Ga0209628, IMG submission 187285) | Cubitermes ugandensis P4 segment gut microbial communities from Kakamega Forest, Kenya - Cu122 P4 (SPAdes) (version 2) | ecosystem: Host-associated > Arthropoda: Insects > Digestive system... | reverse complement strand
GGTTTCCCCCCCCCCCCCGAAAATTGGAATTTAAGGGAATTTTTGTTATCGCTGACATATGAGGAAAATCTTTTAGTTAATCAGTATTTGACCGCTTTGCTCGAAAATGAAAATACTCAAGCCACGAATTTCTCTCCTCCTGCGGCATGTTACTTAGGGCATAAAAAGCCTTGATAGCCAAAGCGCGATCATCCGGGGTTAGCTTATTAAATAGCTTTATATTTTCATCAACAATCTCATCCACCCCCGCTAACGCGGGGTTTTCTTTTTCTTCCCAACCCATTAGTTTCATTGGAGTTGTGTCCAGAACGAAAGCGAACGCTTCTATTTTTGATTGTGGTATATCATTCACGCCCATCTCGATTTTATTTATCGAAGAGCGTGATTTGTAACCCAACTTTTTCGCGAGCTCATCTTGAGACAAGCCCAACTCTAATCTTCTTTTTTTTATCCGCTCGCAAAGGTTTTGCATTGCATTACCCTCCAAGCTAATGATAGCACAGTGAATATCTTAAATCAACAGTGCTATGTTTTTTACGTAATATGTGTTGACATTCATTCTACAGTGTTTTATATTCGATATGTAGAAGTTTTGTCTACTCATTGGAAGGGGTGCGAACGTGATTAACACAGAACTGCTCAGAAACACCATAAAAGAAAAGGGCGTAAAATATAAATACATCGCCTCCAGGTGCGGCATAACGCCATACGGACTGCAAAAAAAAATTGATAATATATATGACTTCAGGCTTAACGAAATCATCGCCATTTGTGATGTTTTAGATTTATCAAATGAGCAAAAAAACAAAATTTTTTTTATAAGTAAGTAGATATTTATTCAACTCTTTACCATCCTTTAAAGCATGGAGTGTTTTTATGACGATTAAGACGCGTCCAATAAAATCTTGGGATGAAGTACCTGTCGTGTTCGATCTGCCAATATTGTCACGCCTGCTTGGACGCACTCCGGAGGGGCTTATTAAAAAAGCTCAAAAAAAAGAAATTCCCGCTTTCAAAATCGGTGTTGAGTGGCGTTTCGAAAAAGCGGCCATACAGGAATTTATCAAAAACGGCGGCAACCTATAACGCGTCTTAACGCGCCGTCGCCGCCATCGTACCGAAAGGAGCGCGCCATGAATAGGTTTAAACGTGACAAACGCGAAGAAGGGACTCGATGATGAATGGGCTAACAATCCGTGAGCTGAACAAGCGAAGATTTAAAAAACGCGCGGACAATCAAGCGGGCGCGCCGAAGCGTTGCGCTTTATGCGGCAATGTCCTTGGTGAGTCGGATGACATGTCAGACTTGGTTGATTTCTTATGTGAATCAACAAAAGAGATAATCCTAAATAGCGATTGTCGAACCCCAGATCACCTCGCGTATATAGAACAGGCGCGAAAAAACATTGAGACTCTCGACAAAATGGCCCGTTACTCCCAGTAATCATCGTCACCCGCTAATAACTCATAAACGGGCTCAACCATATCTCTTATATCAAGATACGCCGCGACAAATTCCTCGGTGCTTTTAACGTCTAACCTGCTTGTTAAACATAGCGCGATGTCGTGAATAATGTGTAATCTGTCCACTCCCTATCCCTCCACAATCATAATAAATAAAGCATATCACCGAACGGAGATGGCAACAATGCGGAATATGTTCGCGAAACGATTGAAAGAATACCGGGAAAAAAAAGCGAAGACACTCGCGGAGCTTTCCGCGATTACTGAAATACCAGCGCAAACATTAAGCAGATATGAACTGGGGCAACGAGTGCCAAACATCGAAACATTCCTCGCGATATCTGACGCCCTCGGCGTAAATCCAATGTGGCTAATAGGGAGGAGTGAGCGCGCGTGAGACTCAAGCAGGCGAGATTGCAAAAAGGCATGAAACAGACTGAGGTAATCGCGGCGCTGCGGGAGTTGGGCGTCAATATAACCGTGGCCGATTTGAGTCGGTATGAGAACGGCGTGAGCGCGCCGACAAAGAAGCAACGCGTGGCGCTGCGAAATGTCCTCGCGATTGAGCCCAGGCCACAAAGCAAGCGCGCGTGCCGTGAGTTAAAAATACGATTGCCACAACCTCTCGCGGACGCCGTTGAGGCTGAGTTCGGCGGGCTCTCGGCGGCGCGTGAATGGATTATCGAGGTTTTGGCCGAAATGGCGGGGATGGGGCAAGATGATGAATCTTAGTGTCGCCCTTGATGACCTTGAGCGCGAAAAGCGCCTGGACGCTCTATGGGAAGCGCGAGACAACGCGCGCTATCGCTATGTAGGCGAGAAGATATGCCTTGAGTGTGGCGACGTCTTCGACAACGCTTATGTCAAAGACAACGAGGAGCGTTGCCCGGCTTGTGGCGGCGACTACTTTACTGACACCGCTAAATGCGCTTGCGGCGAGATAATAGCTGACGGCGAAGAATATTGCGAGTCCTGCGTAAAAAAGATGGGTGACGCCATAAACGAGCCGCTCAGAAAAATATTTGAGTATCTTGAATATTACGACTTTATAGGCTTGCTACTGCGCGTAGCGGAAAAGATGAGTTAACGCGATGGCGAATTACCTACTCTTCGATGAGGCTACCCACACATATACCCTCGATGGCGTCATCCTTCCAAGCGTGACGGAAATATGCAAGCCCTTGACCGTGGATATCGCCGAGGGCGCCAGGCCATGGCTACGGGACGCGGCCGCCGCCAAAGGAAGGGAGATACACGAGATATGTTGCGAGATCGACTACCAGGGTGACGCCGACGGAATTTTTATACCAACCCACTTAGCGGGATATATACAGGCTTATATGTCATTCCTGCGCGACTACCAGATAAAGGAATGGCTCGCCATTGAGCAGCCTGTCGCCAGCGCGTCGCTGGGGGTAGCCGGAACGATTGACCGGCTCGGCGTGATTGATGGCGTTTTGACCATCGTTGACATTAAGTCAGGCTCGAAAATTGACAAAGCCACCCTTTGGACGCAGCTGTATGGGTACTTCCTGATTTTGCAAAGTCACGATTTTAATTGCCCCTTCATTCCTTCTGTTATTCAGAAAAGCGTTGGCGTGAATGGAGTTAGTTGTATTGGCGTCCAGTTACAAAAAGACGGTAGCTATCGGGTTTACAGATCTGGGCCCACGTTATTATTCAGCGACTTACTCAGCGTCTATCACGAAAGGAGGCGAATTAATGCCAAGCGAGCTAATAGTATTAAGTGACTCAACCCCGGCTGTCGTGAGGGAGTTCCGCGGAAATTATGAGCTTACGGCGCCAAGCGGGAAAAAATGCGCGTTGAGGCGCGATGTCGATTTCGGCAAGCCAACGAATAAAATCAAAAACCCGATACTCTACAAAGGCGGCGCGGAAAACGTCCGGTTCGCTTATGGCGTGTTCGACCGCTACGAGCTCATCAACGCCATTCGCGACTTCGAGACAGGCTACTTCATGTACGAGTTTCAGTGTAAGCTTGTCGTCTATCACAACGGCGTTGAGCATGTGGTGTCCGAGGGCTACGGTAGCGCCAACACCCGCGAGTCTAACGTCGGGAACGCCAGTGGTTTTGACGTGGCCAACAGCAAGCTGAAAATCGCGAAAAAACGCGCGATGGTTGACGCCGTTATAACTATGGCTGGGTTGTCCAGCATGTTCACCCAAGACATGGAGAATGATGACTTCATGGCCGGCGCTATTGAGATGAACAACGCGAAAGACGCCGACGTCATTACTCCAAAACAGCGGCAACGGATCTTCGCCATAGGATCCCAGGCCGGGATGACAACGGAGAACGTGAGGACATGGCTCAAGGCTGAGGGTTACGCCAGCGCGAAGGATATAAAGCAAGCGGACTATGACGCGATCTGCGACAAGCTCAATGGAGTATCCGATGGTAATTCGTGACATGGGTAAGGGCGTATATTTTATCGTGGGCAGAGCCACGAAAGACGCCACGCTCAAAAGAGTAGGCGGTAAAAACTACGAGCTCTGCGAGTTTTCGCTCGCCGTGGATAAGGCTGAGGACACGCGGACGGTATTCGCCAACTGCAAAGCGTGGCATGACCTCGCGAGTTACGCGGCCTTAATAAAAAAAGGCGCGTCCGTGGCGGCTGTGTGTCGGATCGAGGAGCGGGAGCATAACGGCAAGACATACCGCGATTACGTCTGCGACTGGATTGACAGCCCGTCAGTATACAGTCAAAGGGCCTCGCCGAGCATGGCTGAGGCTCTTGGGGCAGCCGGGTTTTCTGAGGATGACAGCCCATTTATTTAGCGAGGGGACGACGCGTGCCGAATCGGATTATCAAAGAGAGCATACGGGCAAGTAAGTCAGTAAACGCGATGACTGATTTTCAGTTTCGTCTTTGGATTTACCTTATTACTTATGTGGATGACTACGGTCTTGGAAGCGCTGATCCTGAATTGTTGAAGGGCCTCGTATTCCCCAGGCTTAAAAAGCTTCGGGAGTCCGATATCGCAGACGCGCTTGCGGGTTTAGAACGGTTAGGTAGCATTCAACTCTACACAGTAGCGGGAGAACCCTATTTAGCCTTTCCGAACTGGGGTGAGCATCAACGGATACAATCAAAAAAATCAAAGTTTCCATCGCCTGATAATGAAAACATCGTCAATTCACCGTCATCCACCGTAACCCACCGTGAGTCACCGCTTCACGCGCGCGTTGGATTGGATTCGGATTCATCTTTTAATCCCCTTCTTTTGGTTCCTTCTTTACCGGGGGATAAGGGGTATGGGGAAAAGGGGGAAATAATCATCCGCTTTGACGAGTTTTGGGCGAGTTACCCGAAAAAACGCAGCAAAGGCGACGCCATAAAAGCATGGGAGCGGATAAAACCTGACGAGGATTTGTTCGCCACGATCATGTTAGCTGTCTCAGCGGCGAAAGAATCGGATGACTGGCGCAAAGAGGGCGGTAAGTATATCCCATTTCCAGCTTCATGGTTGCGCGCGAAGGGCTGGGAAGATGAGTATGACGTACAAGTCCCCGATAGAAAAACTGGAAAGGATTATATCCTGGACATCGCGAGAGGGGTTGAGGTTGTTGAATAAACAAGAAACGGCGAAAGTAATAGCGATTATCCAGGCGACTTATCCGTCTTTTTACGAAAAAGCCGATACGGCGAGCCAAAAAGCGACGCTTGATATTTGGCGTTCCATATTCGCGGATCACGACTACGCGGAAGTATCCAGCGCCCTCATGGCGTTCATAGCGACAGACACCAAGGGCTACCCGCCTGTCCCCGGCCAGCTCAACGCGAAAATACGGACGCTGCGGGATGACGCGGTACCGGAGCAGGAAATATGGATTATCATACGCAGAGCAATATCGAACGGACGTTATGGCTACACAAAAGAGTTCGCGAAGCTCCCATCGGTTGTCCAAAAAATAGTCGGCGATCCCTCCGCTCTTAGGGAGTGGGCCGACTTGGACGACGAGAAACTCAACACGATAATAAGGGCTCAGATAGTCAAGTCGTACCAAGCCCATTTGGAGCGCGAAAAGGAGCTTGATATGTTGCCGACGACAATAAGCGCGCGGATTGGCAAGAGAAGCGTGATAGGCTATGTATCGTGATTTCGTCCCCAAAAGCCTTTGGCAAGCTGTTGAGAAACGAATAAAAGGGCTTGAGAATACCCCACCGCCAACGACGATGGAGGAGAAGCTCGCCGCCTGCCAAAAAGAGTGCGACAAGTATAACAAAGCGTATTTTGGCGAGGAGCGCGCGCTGTTTAACTGCCCTGTGTGTTTAGACAAAGGCAGGATCCTTTTCCCGGAATACGAGACGATGTACAAGGATTATATAACGGTCATGTATCGTTGCCGTTGTAAGGCGGGCGATAAATACCCAGCGTTTAGGTATCTACGCGCCGCTGAGGAAGAGGACGTTGAGCCGCCTGAAGAGTTTGTGAATGAATCTTTATTTGGCGTATAGCGTCCTCAAAGCGAAATAAATAAGGGGTGAGTAATATGCCGAGAAAATCAGAACCAGAGAACGAAAACCCGCGCGTGATGGAGCCAGCGGAGCCCGAACCCGAGGCCGCCGCGGACAGCGCCGACGATATCGCGGATCCCACAAAGTTCGCGCGCGCGCCTGAGATATACGCGAGCTATGTTGTGCCACTGGTCAATGACCATCGATCCGATTTAGCTCAAGCGCGTATCGTGACGATGTTCCGCGCGGGGACGTGGAAATCCGCGGGTCTAACCGTGCTGGCTAAAACCACCAAAGTAACCGCGCAGACTAAAGCGCTTATAGGCGAGCCGGAACCGGATTATGTCATCACCGTAAGCGCGGATGTTTGGGGGCTAATCGGGGAATCCGCGCGAATGGCGCTGATTGATCACGAGCTGGCGCATTGCTTTGTTGACGAGGATAGTCAAGGTAACCCGAAATACGCGCTTGTAGGCCATGACATCGAGGAATTTTTCAGTATCATCCGCAGGCATGGCGATTGGTCGGAATCTATAAAGCGGGCGCTGCGGGCGTATGAGGAATCAAAACAGGTCACGATGTTTGATATGGCCGCGGAGCGCGACGCGAGAAAAGACGCCGCGCGAGACTCGGAGTACGCGGAGACATTCCCGGAAGCGGTGACAGTATAGGAGGATCCGGCGTGACAGAGAAAACGCGGTCAGCGATCGGCAAGGCGTCAAGGAACAAGGGTAAGCGCGGGGAGCGCGAGCTCGCCAGCCTCATGAGGCACTATGGCTATGACACCAGGCGCGGCGCGCAAAATCGGGGCGGACCTGACAGCCCGGACGTGGTCGGCCTGCCGGGGATCCACGCTGAGGTCAAGCGGACGGAAAAGTTATCGCTCTACGACGCGGTGGATCAGGCTAAGCGCGACAGAGGCGAGGGCGAGCTGCCAGTCGTGTTCCACAGGCGCAATGACTGCTATTGGGTGGCGATTATGCCGATTGAAGGGTTTATGGCGATGTACCAGGAATGGGAAGCCGGGATGGCGTTAGCCAAGCGAGGCGAGCGATGAGCGGCGTATTGTTATGCGATAGATGCGTTAACAGGCTTATCGCGGATGGGTTTGTTGTCGATGAACAGCTTGAGCTGTTTGAGAGTAGGCGCAAGCCAAAATGCGGCCACTGCGGTAAAACCGCCAATGTTGAGTATTGTATATACAACTCGGACGGAAAAAAGGTCGATGTAAAGCGTGAGCCAGCGTATGACAAGAACCAACAGCGACAAGATAATACTCGACCTTTGCGGGGGAACAGGCGCGTGGAGCCGCCCGTACAAAGACGCCGGTTATGACGTGAGGCTTGTCACCCTGCCAGAGCGTGACGTGTTGACATACGCGCCTCCGGATAATGTCTACGGCATACTCGCGGCGCCACCATGCACTGAGTTCTCGCTCGCCAAAAACGGGAGTCATAGAAAGCGTGACTTGCGATCCGGCCTCGAAATCGTAATGGCTTGCCTGCGAGTAATCCATCAGTGCAGATTAAAAGACAAGCTGGCGTTTTGGGCGATAGAAAATCCAGTCGGTTATCTCAGGCAGTTTCTCGGTAAGCCGCCCTTGACGTTTTACCAGTGGCACTTTGGGGATCTCGGCATAAAGCGCACTGACTTGTGGGGATACTACAACGCGCCAAAGCAAACTGTGTTTGAGCGGCCCAATCACCCTTATTTTGTCAAGCAGTATAAATCCGGCAAGAAGAACCAGTTCGCGTGGTCCGCTCCGGCTAAGCCTGACTGGTACGGCGGCCCGCCACTGGACAGAGCGGAGCTGAGAGCGATAACGCCGCCGGGTTTCGCCCGAGCGTTTTACATGGCCAATAAATAGACTTGCAAGCGCCTGTGGCGGGCGCGCGATGGCGGGGTAGTATAAATCCCCTTGGGGAATAGGATAAAGCGTTAGGAGCGTGAATAATGAACATATCAGAACAAGCAATAGCCGTCATCGACAGCATAGCCGCGAAGCTTGGCGTGGCGGCCGAGTATGTGTACCCGCTGATGATAAAGCAGGCTTACGTGGATGGGGCAATCAGTATAGCCCAAGTAATTGTCTCTCTTTTTATCATAACCGTTTTCGTTCTCGCGATTAAATATTACCTCATGCCGCTAAATGATGATGGCGATACAAGATTTGAGCTGCAAAGCGATATCGATCTTCTGTTTGTAATCTTGATTTTGCTGGGATTCGCGAGCTTTTTCTCTCTGTTTTTTTTATGCTTTGGTTTTAGCGACGCGATAAAAGCGCTCGTGAACCCCGAGTGGTACGCGATAAATAAACTACTTAAACTCGTTAAATAAAACCGCGCGTTTAAACGCGTAGAAGGAGAGGAAGAGTGAGGCCAAATGTCAACGGGGACGATGATGGAATCGCGCGTTGTCGATGTCAGTAAAGTCATAGAGGGTTCCCGCGCGCTGCGGGAGATGATTAAGTCAGACAGAATCAAAAGCTTCGCCGACGAAACCGAAAAGCTCGCGAGAAACTATGTGGATGTTGTCACCGAGCTATGCGACACATGCGGACGACTGGGTGCTATGTATAAAATTGAGCCTATGTGCGCGGGTTGCGAGTGGAGCGGGATTGGGGCGGCGACATGAGTGATAACGCGATTAAGTACAGAAAGAAGCCCGTCGTAATAGAGGCGGTGCAGTTTCTTGGGTTCAGCGATGATACAGGACAAGTGATGTTTAGCGAGCGTCCTGATTGGCTTACGCGCGCGTTTGGGAAGACGATACTTTTTTTTGGCTTGCGCGACACGCTGGCGATAGTTACGCTTGATGGCGACCGCATCGCTTCCACAGGTGACTATATTATCCAAGGCGTTAAGGGTGAATTATACCCATGTAAGCCAGATATTTTTGATTTAACCTATGAGCCTGTTGATAGCCCAAATGAAAATGAGCGTTTACAGGCTGAGATTGAAACCCTAAAAGCCAGAGTAGCCGAGAAGGACGCCATCAAACAGCTCCTTATACAACGCGCCGACGAGCTTGTTTCCGAGCGAGACGCCGCTCACGCGAAAGTTGCTGAGCTAACAGAAGAATGTCGTAGATAGCAGGCGCGGATTGATGAATATTTCGCTATGGGTAAATTATGGGAGCAAGAATTTGAGCGATTGATTGACTGCATCAAAAAAGCGAATACCCCTTGTGAATACTGTACTACATTTCCATCAAAGGGATGTGATGATTGCGCCGCGTATCGGAACGCAAGTAATAACGCGACAGGATATCCAGGCTTTTCGTACGAGTCGGCGCGATCTCAAGAGGAATCGGAGACGACGAAATAAAATGACAGCGCATAGCGTGGAGCAATGGAAGCTGGATGGGTTCTGCGGCTGTTGTCGCAGAAGAGCTTACTGCTCGAAAAATGCTCCGCGAACAAAAAAGCGATTAAAGAAAATGCGATCAGACGTTTTCTGGAGGCCACATATGGACGAAAAAATGACAGTCGATATCTCGATGGTAAAAGCGCGATACATACACGCTATAACTGACGCGCCGGATCATGAGGATATAGAAAAATCTTTCGCCGATATCCCCGCGCTCATCAGCGCGCTTGAGGCTATGACGGCGGAGCGGGACGAGTGGAAATCAAAGCTTGAGTATAGAGAAGCGCATACCATCCCTATTATGGAAGCTGTTACCGCCGGACATCGCGCGGATATAACGCGACTCACACTCACGCTCAAAACCGAAAAAGCCAAGGTCGCTGTGTTGGAATCGGAACTGTTAGCAGTGACACAAGCCGCCAAAGACGAACGTGATATGTGGAAAACTAAGTTTGAAAAGGTTAAAAATGACTTGCTTACATTGCATGGCACAACGGCTGGGTCTTTGCTTGAACAAATTCGATTTACAGAGAAAGAGCTGGACGAATGGATAGAGAAAGCCCGTCAAGCCGAACTTTATAAAGAGCAGTTATCAGCGGCGGTAATCGATCTAATGAAACACCGCAAAAATAAATGCGACTGCTGTTATTATTGTGGAAAAACACAGAGGTTTCCATGCTCTGACTGTCAGTCGCCGATCAGTAATTTTGGCGATGGCTGGAAATGGCGCGGCGCGCAGCCGCAAGGCGATGTTAGCGACACGAATGTCGGGAACACGGAATCAAAACAAGGCAGTAGCAATGCTGTTTGGATAGAAGCAGAGGATCACTTACCTAATGACATTGGAAGCAAAAACCTCATAATAATTGATAACGAGGATAATGATGTTTTAGTCGCTACATATGAAGGTGAAGGTCATTGGGATGACGAAGAGGCGTATAGACAAGAAGGTGAGATTACTCATTGGATGCCTTTGCCTGAATTGCCAACAAAACAAGGCAACATGAAATGTGGATTTAATGATGGAGGCGCTGAGTGAGTGAGTTGTTAAACTGTCCGTTATGTTCTGGCGCTGCCCAGAAAGTCGAAGGATGCCTGGATTTATTGGATTTACTAAGATGTCCGATGAAAAACCAACGCTCAAGACTTCTCCGCGCTGGTGTCCGATACGACAAGACGGTGAGGCGGAGGAAGGGAAGTCTAATGGCGCCGGTATATAAGCATAAAACCCGTGAGTCGGCAGATAACGAGGCTGCTCGTCTCGCGAGAAATAATCCTGGCCAGTCGTTTTATACGCTTATGCCTATACGTGAAACGTCGAAACGGGAATTAGCTATAACTGAGTTTACTGATGAACCTATATTTTAGAGGGTGATGACAAGGAGAGTCGCGGTGATTCAACACATTTGCATTGATTATCTTGAGGCCACGAAAAAAGCGCTTAGAATCTATACCCAAATGGCTGAGATAATAGAGACGCAATCCGAGCGCGCTCAGGAAATAGAAACAAAAATGACCCGCCCAACCGCGACGGCGACAACGCCGGTACGGTCAGGCGGGTCTACAGCTGAGGACAGCTGGGCAAGGAGCGTGGACCAGATTGAGGCCTTGGAAGCGAAGGTGGAGCAGGCCCAAGAGTTCATGCTGTGGTTCTCTCCGGCTTGGAGCAGGCTCACCGAGGATGAGCGCGTTGTTTTGGAAGAACGCTACGTAATTAAGCGCGTGGCGGGTCGATGGGAAACAAGCGCAATCAATCGCCTGCACCGCTCGCGCTCGCCGCTGTACAAATTAAGCGACACCGCGTTGAAAAGACTCGCGTCCTTCCTTGTATGGCCGGGCGCGCCTCTACTTTAGCGATTGAATAAACTGATTCGCTCGCTCGGCTGAGTAACCCAGCGCTATGATAGCCTCCCGCTGCTTGCGCTCCTTGGAATAATTAATCGTCCTGCCGGTGGCGGTTTTGTCAGCCTCAATACCCATGACAGCGTTCATCATCCGGAGGTAGTCCCGTTCGCTGATTCCATACCGGGTATTAGCCAATTTCACTCTCGCCCTTTGATTCTCCGTCAACTCATCGACGGAGAATTTGTATTTCTCGGCGATGTCATACATCTTCTGGGCCCGCTCCTGGGATATCTTAAGCCCAGCCGCGATAGCTTTGACTTTCGCCTCATCCGTGCCCGCGTCCTTCGCCGCCGCCCGCGTCGCCACTTGTTGCTCTACGCTCACGCCGCTTCTCGCGACATTCTCAGCCTTGGCGATCCAGCCCTTTGGCTCCACGCCCAGCACCTTCTGCTTAGCGATAGCGTTGGCGTAGTCATTGACGTACTTTATCGCGGACACCTTGTCGGCGTCGGGCAGGCTCTTATAAAACGCCGTGTTGAATAACTTATCGTTAAGCGTCTTTTTTGTTTGCCCGAGATTCCTTGAATAGTCCTGAAACTGCTGTTGGTTAAAACGAGTCTGCTTTCCATCAACCGTCACGAACGCCGGGGCGTAATTCGGTATCACCGACTTCTCACCGGTAACGTCAAACAGCCTGCGTATTTCTTGGTTGGTTCTGTCGCTTGAGTATTGCCTCGCGAAACCAGGGCTCAGGAAATTCTCTACCGCCCTGACTGGCAACGGGTTTGTGTTTTGGTTTACCTCGCCCCACTGGTTTATCGAGGGCATTAGGCTTGTCCGCAGCGGCGTCTTTTCTATCAATCGGTTCATTGTTCGTTGCGTTCCAGCTGTAAGCCAGTTATTTTCCGGATTCGCCCAAGACGTGTTGCGCTCAATAGGGTCAAATGTACGGGACGCCTGTCCAATCATAGTAGGAATAAACTGGCTCGCGTAACCACCGATCACGTCAGGGGCCGCGTTAGAAATAAAATTACTGGGGCCGTAGGCCGCCGATTTAATCAGGTTATCCACGCCCTGCATGAAGCTCTGCTCAACAATAGGGTCAACAAGCCTGGTCAAGCTATCGACTCCCGACGCGAAATTGAGCCCACGCCTTTTCATGATTTCATAAAGCTCAATCCCGCCTATCACCGGCATTACGCTTGGCACAGCCCAGTTAACCGTGTACGAATGGCCACCGACGTTGAGAGCGTAAGGCTGTTTGCCTTCCAACTTCCAAAAGCGAGACTCTTTGACATTGTCCGGGCGCCCTGGCGTAATGACGCCATTCTTAGCGAGCGCGTAGCCTAAGCCCATTGCCATAGTGCCAGTAAGTCCTTGCGATATGCTTTGAATATATTCAGTCCCAGTCATTTTGCCCTGGGTGAGTTTCACAGAGTCAACAGCGACGCCGAGAGGGCTGTACTCAACCCCGCGCTTGACAATATTAATCGGCGTACGCTTAAATGGCATTATCGCGTCCATCGCCATTTTGAGGGCCGCGTTGCTTTCCCCTATGTTCCGCAAGTCTCGCGCGAGTTGGCTGTCATCGTTAAAAGTCGCTTTCATGGTCTCAGACTTGGCGTACTTATGGAGACCCTGTAGCTGCTCAGCCCCCGCCTCGCTTTTCAGGAAATCAGCGGTTAACCCTCGTGCGCTCATTGCCTGGGCGAACATATCCTTATAGTTTTGTCCCTTCGCGAGAGTGTCAGAGGCTTCTAAGGCTTTGTCGTTAAATTTTCTGAAATCCTCAAGAGCCTGTAACACGGGGTCATCGCCAGCGGTGTTTAGGATATTGCGCATCGCCTTGATGTCCGCCATATCGGAGTCAAAGTATTTGCCGCCGGTCATCTCGTCTTTAACAAGGTCCCATTGCTCGCGAGCGAACGCGACAGCTTCCGGGGTCTTCGTAATGGACTTCGTGCGCTCTGATTGGTCGAGCCAGTTAAAAGTCTCGGCGATTTCTTCCATCGCCGCGCCTATGAAGTCTCTTGTTTTCCGCATAGCGAACATTGTTTCATTGCCAATGAAGTTACGGATATGCGTCTTAGGGTTACCCAGCATAGCCATGTTGCGCCAAGCGTCTATCCGCTCAATATTAGAGACAGGCATTTGATTAGCGATGTTCTGCCGGAGAGCGTCCACAGCCGCCTCGGTCTCCACCGGCGTGGTAGAGCTAAGCAAATCGCCCACCAACTCAGGGTCAAGCTCTATGTCATGGAAGTTTCGCCTGTTCGCGAACTCCTTGTTAAGCCTCTGCGTCTGCTTCGCGATATAGTAAAGCTGGCTATCCGGCGTAAGTTGCTTGAGCATCCGCTGCGCCTGTAGGTTTTGCCCCGACTTGCTGCCGATGTCCGCTAAGTCAATCGCGATATTTAGCGCCGTCGCGGCTGCTGTCGTGTCTGTGGCGCCCGCCTGAGCGGCGGCGTTATATAGCGTTTGGCCATAGGCTATGTCGTTTTTATTCGCCTTGCCTGAGCGAACTATATCCCGCCAGTCAGCGAGCAGCGCGTCCCATGGCTTTACGTTACCGTTGATGTCAAGCGTCTTATTATTAGCGTACGCTTTAGCCGCGGCGTCAGTTATTACCTCATAGCTAAACTCGCCATCCTTTATGGCTTGTTGAAAACTCTCAATCAAGCTATCAGGAGTAACCCCGGCTTCCATGAGGGTGCGCGCTGAGTATGACACAGGTTGGTCGTCCGTGATTTTACTCGGAACCTGAATATCCCTCGCCCTCGGCTCCTCGCCTTGTGGGATAGCGTCATATTTACTCACGCTGTCATCGTACGAGTCATTGCTAAGCCACGCGTCAAGCTGCCTTTCGCCCCTGCGGAGCATGGCGTCGGCCTCCGCTTGTGTCATAGCGCTTGGATCCGGCGATTTTCCTGTCAGTAACCGCTCGCTTGGCTCGTTGACGATACCCTCAGGCTGTGGTATAATTTGTTTAGAAGCAACCGATTCCTCGGCTTGAGCCGTTACTGGCGATAAGGCCGCCTGCATGAGTCGGTTGCGTTCTATTTCACCGGAGCGAATATTGCGCCCATCTGTTCCGATTATCTCATGCACATAGAATCTTCCATCGGCCTTTTTATTTACAATCGCGCCTACATAGTATTCATTATCACCAACGAGTACGGGAGCGGCGAAAGTGTATGTGTCATATCCCCTGTTCTCCCAATTCTCTTGATGATTAACTTGTAATCCATGCTTTATTACATCAGGCACAGAAGCGAACGCCGCGATTTTGGGGCCACTAAAACCATGATGCATTGAATCTCTTACGCTCTTTTCATCGAGGATTACATCACCGAAGCCCGCGCGATGTACCTTTCCTCCAATGGTCTCATAAAACGCGCCAACCTGCTCTGTAACTTTACCATCACCCTCTGGGAATTCCTGCCCAGTAAGCTGAGCGACAGGGGCGATGCCACCGATTGTTTCAAGCTTGTCTCTCATTTCATTTTTTAACGTAGTATACTTTACGTCTGTCACTTCTCGCGCGGTAGCGTCAACCACTTGCTCTGGCGCAGGCGCTTCAGACGCTTGCAAGCCCTCAGGAGCCGTCTCCGGCTCAGGGGCAATATTCTTCATCATCCGCTTAATCTCAGCTTGTATAGCGGCTTCTCGCTCAGCTGTGTTTCGCTCCATTTTACCGATGATGGACGTGCCAAGCCCCATCACTCCGCTTGATATAGCGTCATTAAACGCCCTTTGGCCAGCGCCTTGCCACGAGATGTTAGCGTTCGGGTCGTCAAAGGCCCTGTCCAACCCATAGTCAGACAAAAGCGAAGCTTGCCCTTGAAGCACCCCAGCGCCTGTCTGGATTAGAGTGTTTGACAGTACCCCCCCATCACCGCCAAGATTGCCAAAGAGCTTGCGAGTCGGTAGATAACTAAGCGCTCCTTCTTTGCCGCCCTGTAAAAGGCCACGGACAAGCGCTTCATCAGCGTCTACGCCTCGCGCCGACAGCTCGTTACCTTTAGCGCCCATCGCCTTGATTCCTGTCAGGGCGGCTGAGGCCGCCGCTTTTCCCGCGGCGGTAGCGCCGAGACTCCCGCCTATCGCCATAGATGGCAAAGATTCCTGGAGTGAGTAAGCGATCCCAGCGAGTTGCCTTGGGTTGAACTGAGAGCCAATCCCGGACTTGGCGAAAGGGGTTTTATCATAATCGGATAGCGTGTTTTCCCGAATTTCATCGGCTTTGGCGAACGCCTTAGACGACCTTGAGTCAGGCTGGATCGGCTGCCCCGCTCGCATGGCGCTTATCGCGTCCGGAACGAAACTCACCGCGCCCTTGAGCTGGTTATACGAGGACTCAAAAGGCGCGAGGTCTTTTGAGAACGTCATCTTGTCATTTAACGTCTCAAGAGCCGCGTCTTGTTTTGGGGAAAATGGTGAAAGATACTTTCCAACAATCGGCGTTTTGCCGAGTTTACTTAACCACCCCAAAGCGAGTAGCGCCGCCATTTGCGTGTTTTTCACCGACTGAGGCTTCTCAGTCGCGGTAGGCGCGGCGGGTCGCTTTGTCACGCTTTCCGCGTAATCAGCAGCCTCGCGCGCCTTTCGCTCTTCGACAATCTTTCTCTGCTGCTGTATATAGTCAAGACTTACCATCTATCTCATCCTCTGCTTATACCCATGCGGTATAAAATATCGTTGATTTGGTCGTCCGTGTATCCAGCGTAGATAAGATTTTGAACTGTTTGATCCAAGGATGATTGCCCCGCGACGTTTGTAGAGAACCTTGGGCCACCACTTCCAGCGGATACCGTTGGCGCGCCTGACATTAAGGTATTACCACCTAAACCATATTTCTCGCGAAAAGCGTCCTCAAGATATTGGAACTCAGCCTTGAGCGCTGGAGTGATTATGCTGCCATTAGTAAACTCAAGCTCACTCATCGCCGCATTATAAGCTTGTGAGTATGTCATTCCCGCGATCCTTCCATCGCTCGCGCTTCCACCGGATCCGCTTGAATACCTCGCCGCCAGCGCTTGAGCTTCCATCGCGTCGGCGCGCGCTTTTTCAATCTTCATCTGCTCAATAGCCGCGTCACTGAAGCCGACGGCCTTGTATCCGTCATAAAAACCATACTGAGCCTGAATCTTCGCGTTTTGGAGCAGACGCTCAGTCTCATCCTGGCTCTTGCCATACTCGAACGCCTGTTGCCTGAATTGGTTGTCCCACTGTTGCTGCTGCTGAGCGAGCTGGCTTTGCTTCTCAGTCTGCGTCATCTGCCACTGCCGATACGCGTCATTCGCCGCGTCGCGTTCCTGCTGGTACATCATGTTCGCGATTTGAGAGGCCCAATCGGACGTAACCTTGTTTATGTCCTGCTCGCCAAGCACCGCCGCGTTCGTCCGCATATTCTCAAGCGCCCGTTGAGCGTCCATCGTCTGCTGAGAGACGCCCTGCAGCTGATTGCGCATCGCCGCGTCCTGCTTGAGCGCCACGCTGTCGGCGTAACCACTCGGCGCGTCAGCGTAAGGGTTGCCACCCAGGCCCATAGCCGCCTGATACTCGGCGTTTTGCACAGCCTTGAGCCGAGAATCCTGGTATATCTGCCCCCTGAGCGCCGCGTCCTGATTATTCAAGCCCGCGAGCTGCTGGTCGATGAGCTGGAGGTTATAGTCACGCGCGCGGGCCGCCGCCGCCTCAGCCGCCGCCTGAGCCGCCCTGAGCTGGTCAAGCACTGAGTTGCTGCCCGTGTTGTACGGAGTCAAGTCATAACTACCCGGCGCGCCCGCGTATCCCGCGTCGCCATACTTCATCTTGTCAAGCTCAGACTGATCCCAAACCTGCCCGCTAGATCCGGGGGAAGCCACGCCAGCGGACATGTTGTACGCCGTTCCGTTTAGGATGTACCACATGTTGCCCTGGGCGTCTCTCTCGTAACGCCCAGTATCCGGAACCTTATCGTATATGATTTGATTGCCCTGGTTATTTGTCAGGCCGGTATACGCGTCAACAGAGCCTGGACCCCCAAGCACGGGAACATACACGCTTCCCGCCGGGGCGCTCTGGCTCGCCGACATGCCGGAGCTTGCCGATGGCTTAGGCGCGCTCTGGGCCGGAGCGGGCGGGTTGGCCGCCGCGTAAGCGTTAAGCTCGTTAAGTTGATTCTGAGCCCAAGCGGCGTTACCACCACCTTGCGCCACAAGGCTATTAAGATAATTTTTCTCGTTTTGCACATTAGTGCCAGGTCCGTAAGCCATTATTTCCACCTCACTGTAACTTGTTTTCCGTCCCAATCGACGGGATGGCCAAGCGCCACGCATATGGCTCGTAATGGCGCGTATACCGTTCCCTTTATGTTTCGCCCCTTCGCGAGCCCCAAGTCGCCTCCGCAGGGACACTTGACTATTATCGGCACGTTGTCATCCGGCGTTGACGCCGCCGGTCTGTCCGGAGCGAGCCAGCCGGGGAAGCCGCTAACGATGACATTCAATCCGGAGCGGGAATCCCACCGGCTACGAGAAGGCCGCGTGTCCACGTGCGCGTGCGACGGGTACAACCCTACGCCATACCTATTTGGGCGTAACCACTCCACATACTGACAAATCGCGAGCGGCGTGACACCCTTAGCGACGATGTCAGCCGCGTCGCCAAGAACGTGCCTTGAGCCAGCCGCGCCACCAACGGCGGCGTTATGCTTTACGGTGCGATACGCGCTCCTTATGGTAACGGGAGTCTTAAACTCATCGCGTATCTGCTGCAAAAGCGTTACCAACTCAGTCGAGATCTTGATTACATCGCTGCCGTCCGCGCAAGCGAACTCCCCAACCTTGAAGTTTTCCGTAAGCTTCGCGCTACCATCCAGCCGGAGGCTATACTCATGTATCACGCTCGGCCTCCTTCATGAGCCTTTTCGCCTCTTTTATCCAAACGTAAAAATCCCGCATCTCGTCAAATGAGCCGTTGGCCGTCCACGCCACGAGCGCGGCGTTCAGCAGGATCTGGCATACAGCCTCGAAATCGAGCCCGTGGGTAAAAAAGGTCGCCATGATAAGGATGACCACAGCGATAAGATAACTCAAAAACCGCGTAGGCACGCGCTTGAAAGGCGTCTTGAGCATCTGCGTCACGAGCATCACGGCGGCCGTGCATCCGGTGAGGCTTATAAGGTTTTCCCACTCAAAAAAAGCGTTGACAATGGTATCCATGCTTTTCACTCCAATCAAAAAACCGCCCGGAGGCGGCTTAATAGTCGCGTAACTTAGTCGCTTATATCGACTTCATCCCACGCCGCCGCGTAAGCCGCGGGCGTCCATACGGTGCCGTCGTTCTTAGCGCGGTAGAACTTGCCATCCGCTGGCCAATAGCCTATCTCGCCGGCCGAGAAAGCGAGCGGCGCGGTAATCGTCTCCGGGATAATCCGGTACCCCATATAGTACGCGATATCCTCCCAAAGCGTCGGCGCGTTCGCGGGCGAGTTTTCTTCCCTGTCCCACAAATCGACAGCCGCGCGTTTCAAGCCATTTTCCCATTTGATTCTTGTTCCAGCTTTGATAAGGGCGCCGTCATATTTCATCGAGCCAAACAGGTCAACGCACCGCGACGCTACGCTATCAGTGACGGAAGCGGCGGCGATGGCAATTTGCTTCTTAAATTTCTCAACCGCGGCGAAAAATTTAACTTTGTCAGTCAACATTGAATCTCACCCCCAGACTAACCAGGGCCTCGACAAGCTCGTCATACGTCGGGCGCTCGCTTAGGATTATCTGCTCGCCGTCCTGGTTGCGCGTCCACAAGCCATCTGGCCGCCTATAGTCGCCTATCGCCAAGCCAAACGGCGCGGCGTCAACCAGCTCAGCCTCAAGCTCTTTCTCGATTTCGGCCTTCTCGGACTCGTCGGCGACTACCGTGTTTGTCACGAAGTCGTCAATTACTACCGCGTAAATCATGTTCTCACCTCATCACAAAGGTATTCGGACATACAGCGCGCCCTGATAGCCATTGCCTACGTCAGTGTTTGGGTTGCTGTTGTAATAACTATAGCCGCCACCACCTGAGCCATAAAAAGTAGCGTGCCCGCCACCTCCAGCGCCACCGCCGGTATCCCCACCAGCTCCGTTAGAGCCAGCGTAGCTTGGCGCGCCAGCCTGTCCCCCGCTCGCTCCATTCGCGCCGTTCGAGCCGCCTTTCCCGCCATGATAACCAGGCGGGTTTTGATATTCCCAGTTTGAGGATCCGCCGCCGCCGCCAGCGCACGGTACAGAGGTAAAATAGTCAGACGCGCCAAACGGTATTTTCGCCACGCCATCGCCACTGCCAGCGCCTGAGCCTCCAACTCCACCGCCGCCCGTGCCGCCATTAGAGCTTTGGCCAACAGCGGTCACCGCGAGTCCATTGAAGCTACTCGCCCCGCCAGCGCTACCGATTATCGCCATGTAGTTTGTGTTAGCCGCTAAGCTCATCGCGTTACTTTGGGAGCTACGCGCGCCAGCGCCGCCAGTTTGATTGTATCCCTTACTTCCACCGCCGCACAGCCACGCGTCAACAGCCACCGCCAGCGGTATATTGACGTTCCCTGACGTCGTGATCGTCAGCAGCCGGTACCGCTTCCCGCCCATCGTGACGATCTGGTCAATCGTGTTGTACGGATACAAGATGGGCATAGTCTCAGCGCTCATCGCGTTAAGAACAGCCATCCTTCTTGATATACGACCGGGCATTTCATCACCGCCTAACCTAAGTCGCCTTGGAGTAGCCACTCGTTAGCGCCAACCTTTTTTATCGCCGCGGTCTTGAAACGCGTCCTAATAGTTCTCGCGGCGTCCGCGCAATCAATGGTCACGCCAGACGCCGCGGCTATCGTTACCGTTGTGGTGTCCCCTCGACAAATCTCTATTTCAGTATCAATGGGAATGTTTGTGGTCGCGTCAGCGGGTATCGTGATTGTCACGTTGTTTTGCTTACACCAAAGGAAACATCCAGCGTGCGATAAACTAAGCGTTGTGTTAGCGTTTATCATCACCACGGGTGAGCCAGTCGCGATCGGCACAAGTGTCGGCGTAAACGCCGCCCCCGCCACTGTCGCGACACTACCAGTATCGAAGCGATGTACCGAGTGTGGGGTTAGATAACCGAGAACAATTCCTCTCGCGCCCAAACTGGCGTGAGTGTTTCTATACGCGAAATTACCCGCGCCATCCAAATAACAATTGTTTCCAAATAGCGCCCTGCCAGAACCATTGCTTGACATAGTGGTATAGTAATAGGCAGTTATTTCACCGTTACTGGAAGCGCTCACATGTAGCGGCCCAGCCATTGATTGAGCGCCAGTTTTCTTCACTACATCCGCGTCAGCGGCAGCGCCAAGATTCGCCCGCGCTCCAGCCGCGGTGGTAGCGCCTGTGCCACCATATTTTTCTGGCACAACGCCAGCGTGTATCCTTTGGAACGCGTCCCAAACTCCGTTATAACTCGCTCTTACGTACATAGAGCCCAAAACCGCATCGCTCGTTCTATATGGTATCGCGAGTTGTCGGATATTGTCCGCGGCGTACGCAAACACCATTACGTGGTAGTAAGCGTTTACTCCATTCCCATCAGGATTCAACGCGCCATGCATGAGTCTTGGATGCACGCCCTCTATGGTTATATCATTCCACGATACAGTAGTAGCCTCTGTAGCTCCAACGCCTTTCCAACGAGCGACCTCAAGATTAGCTCTCGCGCCAGCGGCTGTAGTGGCGTTTGTCCCGCCGTTCGCGACAGGCAGAGCGCCAGTGGTGTTACCAAGCCCCAGCGCGTTCCTCGCGGATTCCACTGTCGCTTGCCCTGTGCCGCCCTTACCCACGGCCAGCACTTCAAACGCGGGCTCAGCGCCAGCCTGGGACGCCGTAACCTCATGCGGGTTCGCCTTGCTTCCCAAATGGCCTTTCACGTCCGGCGCTTTCAATCCGGATCCGGCCAGCCCGCCACCCTCGATAAACTCTGATATTTCCCCCTTCGCTGATGGCACCTTATCTATTTTGTCCGGATCCGGGCCTCCCTGCCCGTCCGAGGTATTCTCGCTGTAAGCTACAGGAGGATTAACTATCGGCATATATTATCCCGCCTTTCCGTAATTCGCCACGATGACCGGCAACGCGATTGTCGGCGGCTCGGACACAATAAAGTCAACATACCCCGCCACCTGATTATCCATCCGCGTCATCGCCTCAGCCGTCGCTTTCATCTGCTCCTCGGACACCGGCGCCGGATTACCCCAGGTTATGACATCGCTCGCGGCCATGCCGGGCAGCTCAACGGTTTGCTTGTAAGCGTCCCCGGAAGCGACCCACGCCGCCGGTTGAAGAGTTACGGCGTATACCCTCGGCAAAGGCGCTTTGTTCGCCTCGACGTCATCAAGGCGGCCCGCCGCCTCAGTCGCCGCCGCGCCAAGGCTTGTCAGCTCCCCGGTAACTCGGGTATCCAGCGCCGCCACGACCGTTTTATCCTCTTTGCTTTGTATCGCCAAATTGAGAGCGTTGAACGATGACCCCAGCCCGCTAACCATCCCTTCCAGTACCGTCAAGTCAGATATGGTTTTAGCCAAGGACTTTGAAAGGGCGCTCAGCTCAGCGTCAATACGGATTTTAAGCGCGTCAACGACTGTCTTGTCCTCTTTCCCTGATACAACCTGGGTGAGACTGCCCAAGCTCGTTCCCAGAGATTTAGCGTAAGCGTCTAACGCGGCAATCGCGTTCTTATTCGCCTCCACGAGCCCCGCGAGGCTGGTAGCGTTTTCCTTGACGCCTTTTATCAGGGCATCGACATAAACAAGCGCCTCAGCGACATTCTTCACCGTCACCGCGCCGGGGAACGTCGCGCCCACTTGCGCGGCTCCGGTAGAGGCCACGAGCTCGTCAATGATCTCGTTAATCCTCTGCATCGCCTCTTTAACCCGGAGCGCGTACCCGAACGTCTCCTTGAGCTGCTGAGCGGATATGCCCGCCTCGGATGGCCGGTCGGGCAGATGCGTCAGCGCCGGAGCCTGTATCTCCGAATTGCCAAACTTTTTATCAAGCAGCGACATGTTAAAAACCTCGTTTCAGATAGTTGCCGTGGACATACCTTTTAATCAGCCCATATATCCCGAAGCCCTCGTTCACTTCGCCATTAAGCAGGACAAAGTAAAGCGTGGAGTATTTTTTTATCTTAGTGTCAAACGGGATAATCGCCGGGGACGACGACGTCCGGAACGTGAACCGGGTGAAGTCGATATCGTTGAAGTCAAAGATATCCACCGTGAAATTGGACAATATATCTCTACGTTGCGGGTTACCGTTGATGTCGGCCATGGCGTACACTGTCACGCTTGAGCGGTCATAAGGTTTAAGCATCGCGCCCGTGCCCCGCTTTGGCATGGTTTTTCGGGTCATGAAATCCCCGTCATCGTCAGCCTTGGTCATCCAGGACGCCACTATCGCCTCGCCGTCATCGCTGTAGCGATTAACGCCCTCGCTGTCCGTGTTAAACTTGCAAAACCTGCCATCGGGAGCGCCGAAATACAACTCATTGTCGTCCACGCGCCATACCCTCGCCGGGACGTTCGTCCAGTGGTACCACTCATAGACGAAAGAGTCATTATTAATCGCGCCGCTACCCCCAGACTTCTGCCTGGAGTCCGCGATAAACACCTCGCCATCGCCCACCGAGAGAAGGTAGTAGCCATCCCAAACGCATGAAACGGCGTTGGACAGATCCATCTTCGCGAGCCTCGCGTTCACGTAGAACGACCGGTTCTGCACAGTCCTCTGGGCGCTCGCCCCGTAAGCGAGCGTCAGAGCGCAAACGCCCTCCAGCGAGACAAACAGCGGATCATCCCGGAGATAGTCAAACGCGTATTTACTCACCGCGCCAACGCCCGCCACGCCCTGCTTGATAGGGAACACAGCCTGCCCGCCAATAATCTCAGCGGTTCGCGAGTATATGGACGCCTCCTGGCTCGCGTTATCCCGCTTGATGATGACCTGGTTATCGAACTGCCTGATGTAGCCCATGATTTCCGACGCGTCCGACCCCACCTTCGCCCACCCTGAGGAAGGAAAGTAAGTAGGGTCATACAGGTAACTCATGTAGTCAAGGTGCGGGTAGTCAGGGTTTCCGGAAACGAACACCCGGCTATCGTTTCCCATGCCAAACCATGAGCATATGGAGCATTTCTCGATGTTCGACCGCGCCCCGGCTATCTCCTTGCTGAAGGTTATCTGTACCGTGTCAACCCCATGACTATCCGGGATCGTCGATCCAAAGGTCACGGCGCCCAGCATGCGGTCCACCGTGAAGTCAACGCCCTCGGTTTTCGATACGCCGGACACCAGAGCCGTCACGGGCGCGGCGTCGATGTTGGCTGAGTCCAGGACAAAGACGCTCGCCCCGCCAGCCGGCGCGAGGAACGAGTTTGTCCGCTTTCCGGTAAGCATGTTAAAGTCCTCAAGGTACGTCCCCGCCCCGGTCGCCGGGTACATGCCGATATGCGTTGTCGGGACAAAGCCCTCGACCTCTTTCAGCGTCGTCCCGTCATAGACAAGGTACTCCCTGCCCGTCAGGATAAACAGGCGCTTGGCGTAATAAAAGGACGAGCTCCTGTAATCGTTCACCCCGCTCATAAGCAAGGCCCCGCCGTAAAGGTGAATCTCCGTCCCCGCGTGCACGAGGATCTCGCCAAGGTAGCCATGGATCCCATTCACGCGCCCGTTGTACTTTTTCAAAGTCCTGTAGCCTGGGCGCTTCTCCGGGTTGCCCCCCGCGTCGGATATCATGTTCGGGGCCCACGGCGAGCGGCTTTTGTCCACGAGCGCCGGATCTACGCTAAAATCCACGCCTCTCAGCTTAGAGTACTCAGACTCGTAGATTTTACGTTTCGGTATCGCCCCGACATTGACGGCCCTAACCATATACAACCTCAACTTTCGAGAACCGTATCTTTCCCACTTCCCTTAACGCGGATATAAATCGCTCCCGGTTTATAGCGTAGCGCCAGTCGTCCATGTCGTCCTGGAAGAAGTAGGACGCCACCCCATAAGGTAGCGCCGCCCGGACGATGAAGTCGTCGAAAGCCACGATATCATCCATGCTCACGTAAATAGGCGCGCGCGCGAGTATAGGCAAAGGCGTCGCCGGGTTCGCGTCGTTGAGCGCGAGGCGAATTGAGTTCTCATAGTCAAGAGCCTCCTGAGCGCAAAGGTTCAGGAAGCTTAAAAAGAACACAGCGAAGTCCTGCGCGTTCGCCTCGCTCGTGAACGTGAGCGCGAGCGCCGTCATATATATATCCTTAGCGGTTAATGTCTCGTTGATCATAGGCGAGGGGGCCGAAGCCCCCTATTCACCACCTTAAAAGTGTCGTTAGACTAAGCCGCCTGCGCTATCACGGGCGAGGCGTATTTCCCCGTCGCTGTCGCCACGGCCTTTACCACAGTACCGGTTGAAACCGGAACAGCCGCCGTGTAAGTGAAAGCGTTCTTCGAGTACCGGGGATCGCTGCCGTCAATCGTGTACCTCATGACGCCAGTCCCAGTGATCGTCGCGTTGCCGCCAGCTATCGCGATAGTGGGAGCCGCGCTCACCGCGCTGGTGTCAACCTCCGCGTACACGCCGTCAGCTTTAGCCGCGAGCACGAACGCGTCATAGTAGTAACGACCCTCAAGCAAGCTACCGGATATGCCGGGCGGGTCAGTATGGAACTTAGCCTCAGCTATCTTTGTCGCCTGAATGACAGACTGCGGATAAGTGATCAGGTAGTGGCAGTCAGCGGGCAGGTAAGACCTTGGGACGCGAATGACCATCATGTCCATAATCTCGCCGACCTGGCCTTTAGCCAGCGCCTTTGTCCCCAGCCTCTCAAGCGGCAACATCTCGGGAGCCAGCCGCAAAAACTGGTAAGCGTCAGCCGTGATATACAACACCCTGCCATTAGACGGCACGAGCAGATTTGTCAGCGCCGTCTCAGCCGCGGATATCCTCTCGACAATGTTGCTCTTCGTGAGCGCCGCGGCCCCGGCGATTGTGCCAGCCAGAGTTACCCAGCGGTAAAGCGTGTACTTGTCAATCAGCGGCACGACTTTCTCTTTTTTCTCAAGAGACAGCATTTCGCCCGCTTTCTTGAGCATCTGCTGATCGTTCAGGTTACCCTTATCAATAGTCATCGCGAAGGACTTGTCCTGCGACATGCTCATTTCCTGAACGGTGTCCTGCATTTCCTTGGGATCACCGTAGCGCAGCGTGCCCTCGCGCTTGTAGTCCACAAGATCCTGAGTGAGCGGCGTCATAACGGTCAGGCTCTTTACCCCAGCCCAAGTGAAGTTTTTGTTCGTGTTATTCTGCACGAACGAGGCCGCCGCGAATACCGCGGCTATTTGCTTTTCATACTTGTCAGCTAAATTAATCATCGTTTTTTTCCTTTCATGCTTGTTTTAATCGCGTTAACTCAATAACCCGGCGAGAAAATCATCGGGCGGTTCCTGCCCCGCCGAGCCCGTCAGGCTACCTACAGCCTTATTATTATTTTCTTCCCTCTTCGCGTCCTTCCCGGATTTAGCCCTCAGCTCGGCGAGCTCCACTTCCTGCATCGCCTCGATAGGCGTCATGCCCTGGTTGAGGCTCGCGTAAAACTGGTTAGGCAAAGCTTTGACATCCGCGTTTGGGTACCTCTGGAAAAACCGATTCCACGGCTCAAGCCTCGCCGCCTCGGCGCGCTCGCGCTCCTGGCGAAGCGCCGTCTCGCGGGCCTGCCTGTCCCTCTCCATCGCGGCGTACCGCTCATTAACAGTCTGCGTCGCCTTGAGGGTAGCGAGCTCCTGGATCACCGCCTCGTCAGCGGACGCGCCATACTTCGTGGCTAACTCGCCATACAGTTGAGCCGCCAATTGCTGGGTCATCCGCTGCCGCTCAACGACTTGGTTTTGCTCCGCGGCCAGCGTGAGCTCCTGTAGTAGCTGAGCGGGCGTGACGCCTCTCATAGCCGCCATTTGCTCTAACTGAATCGCCTCAGGCGACTTAAGCGGCGGCGTCGCTATAGCGGGTTGCCGCGAACCAGCCAGTGGCTGTGGCGGTGACTCCCCCTGAGGGTTCGCCTCAGCCGCCTGCCCCGGCTCCACCGCTGACGCGGGCGTAGTAACGCCCTCGGGCCCTGCCGCGCTTGCCGCCGGTTTTTCTTCGACGGCGCTTGCCGCTACCCCTTCCCCTTCCGGGCCCGCGCCCGCCGCGCTCGCGATAGCCGCGTCCGTCGGAGTCGCCATGCCGGATAAAAAATCGTCCAGATTACCTTCCATAATCGATCCTCCTTTTGTTTTTCGCTTAAATTAAAAAACCGCCGGTGGGGTCACCCCCTCAGGCGGTCGCGGCGCTATTTGTGGCGTGGCTGGCGTGGCCGGTTGGGCCGGTTGGGCCCGCGCCGCCGCCTGCCTCGCCTCCAAAGCCGCGATGATTTTTTCCTTGTTCCTTATGTATTTATCAGGGATGCCCTCCAGGTATAGGATGGCGTCCTGAATGATACCCTTGCTAAACAGGTTGTCCATTGTTTGAAGCTGGCTCAGCTCTGACCAGTAAGCGCTGCTGCCGATATCCACGTTCATGTCCATGTTCGCCGCGTCAAGATTACCAAAGTCGAAGTTGAGCTCAATCTCCGATGGAACGTCTATCCCCGCCGAGGCGAGCGCCTGGATATCTTCCGCGCTCATCACGTAACGGGCGTCCACCATGACGGCGCGCGGACCGTAGTCCGTCCTCATCATCTCGACCATGATCCTCACGCCATCTTCCACGAACCGGAAATATTCCATGCGCTGGATCTCAAGCGGCATCGCCGTCGCTTTCTGAGCCGCGATTATAGCCGACGTGTTGTCCGGCCTCACCGTGCCAAGAGCCGAGTCGCTCGCGCCCATAAACTGCATCGTCCGCTCTATCAGGTTATCTATAGTCAACAGCACCTGGTTACTCATGTCCGGAACCCGGAAGCCTGTCGCTATCGCGTCGTTCGGCGAGCCGATAACGCCCATCGCCACGCCCGGCCCGGACTTCCAGTTTCCCATGACCTTTGTCTGGTCAAAGATAACCTGCGGGAACGCCATAGTCTTTATGTGGTGAATCGCCATGGAGAACAAACGGTTAATCGCTACCTGGTTTGGTATGAGCCCCGTCACCGCCGCCGCCCCATGGCAGGAGTTCTTCACCCGCTCCCACGAGAAGTAAGCGATAGGGTACATCGCGTATTTCGTGTCCCACGCTTTCCGGATAACCACGCTCGCCGCGCTTACCTGACACCAGACCGAGCCCTTCTCCATCCAATACTTCGTGAGGATGGTCACCAAGTCATTGTCCGTCTCGTTATTGCCCATGATGTTCTGCTCGTTGTCCGGCGCGAGAAGCTCCGGGTCAGCCCCGTGCTTCCTCGCCAGCTCCTTAGCGTCATCAAGAGGCTTATATGTCGCGAACAAGATATACGGCTGGGCCTGGACGTCAGCCGACTGCGTGTTGCCAAAGAATACGTCGATATTTTCCACGACCTCGGCCCGCAGGATCTCCGCGTCAACGTCATAGTAGTAATGGACGCAGGCGTCGCCATCAACCGCGGCGTTACGCACTGAGAGCCGGTTCGCCTCTTTCATCTTGCCCCGCTCCCAGGACTTCTCAACCTCTCTCGCAAGGATCCTCGCGATCATCTCCTGCCCGTCCTTCCGCTCGAAGGGCGTGAAGTTTACCGTGATATCGTCGGTAACGATCATCGCGATGAAGTAAGACACGACGCGCTTGAGCACGTTGATGACAGGCTTCTCAAGATCCGGGGCGTTCAGCCCTTCCCATTGCTTGCCTATATAAAAATTCTCGTTATTCTTGTAATTCTCGTAGAGGCCAACGGACTGCTTGCTCGATCTCCCGCGCTCGTACTCAGCCCATATTTCCTTAGCTTCTTTCTTAATCTTCATTTGGGCCTCCCGTCATAAGTCGTGAAATCTTGCCACTGCCTCTCAATGGGCGGCGCGCCCTCCGAGGCCCGCAAGCCGTTGCGCCGTAACCAATCGCCAAAATCCGCGGGCGTCTCGAAAAGAGGCCCGCCAGGATCGATTGTAGTCTGCCTTGAGGTCGGCGGCAATGGTTTAAGACGTTCCAGAATGTAACCTATCAAGAGACCAACGCCCACGCCAATCATCATGGCCGCGAAATAATTATGCATAAGCCCTCCCCCAACTCAAAAAATCAGCCGACTGCTCCGCGTACCCGCGAGTCGCCTCCGGCTCGACAAGCGCCGCGATAGGCCGCTCAGTCACGTAGTACCTGATAGCGTCCGGCATGTGCGTGATGTCGTGCGGATCCCGCGCGCAGTCGTTCGGCTTCTTGTCGTCATGCTGTAATGACGGGACGCAGCGGATAGCGTTCCGGCACGTCTCGAAAAACCTCAGTCGCGCTTTCGTCTGGCCGAGCTCGTCAACGTAAGGGTTAAGAAACTCGGCCAGCGCCAGCCAGCCTTGGACCCTGTCATTCTTTGACCTTATAAGCGGGATCCCCGCTTCCCGGAAATAATCCGCGGCGCTTTTGCCCGTGTCGGATTGGCGCGCCCAGAGATCCGGCGGCGCGTAAAACGCGGTCACGTCCTCATCGCGCCCGACCTGGTATATCCGCTCTATGGCCCGCGACACGATAAGTTTCGACTCGTGCAGCTCCTTGTAAGCGTAATGGTTACCCAACTCATCCACGGCGATCCAGCAGACGGCCAGCATATCCATGCCGTAGTCCATCGTCGCGTACTTACGCCACCATGGCTCTATCCGGATGGGCTTGATGACATGGATCCGAGGGTCCCACATGGAGAAGTATTGCCCCTCGAAAACGTCCCAGCGCCCTTCCTTCAGCGCCAGGCGCTCCTTGTCCGGAAGCGCGTCAAGCCGATCCACGTAGTCCGGGTCAGTGGCCATCAGGAAGTTATTGTCCTTAACGAAAGCCTGTATGAATACCCGGGTAAGCTTCCCGTCCGTGATGAGCTCGCCCGGGGGCGCCGGGTCGATAAACCGCCGCTTCACCCAGACGTGCCCCACGTTTCCGGGGTTCGTCGTTGACTTCACCGACTTGGGGAACGCGTTAGCCCCGCGGCAGCGGGACAGAAGATATAAGTACATCGACTCGGTGAAGTGCGTAAGCTCGTCAAAACGGATAACATCGTACTCAGCCGACTGGTACTTATAGACATCGTTCTCCGCGTCGCAGAAGCCGTAGTCTATGACTGACCCATTGCGGTGCCGGTAACTATGCGTCGTTTGATTATACTTCCCAAGCCCCCGCGGGAACAGCCCCAGCGCGGTCCGAATGATACTTTTCTCAAGCTCCGGGAACGTCCGGCGCAGGATAAGCTGCTTGCTGCCGGGGTACTTGTTGGAATATATAAAAGCGTCCACCACTTGCCCGAAGCTTTTCCCGCCGCCGGCCGCCCCGCCGAACAGCGTCTCAAACGCCGGGCTCTCAATGAACTGCCGCTGCTTTTCCGTTATGTTGAGATCCATGAATCAACTCCAATTTTGGCCGCTTATTTCCGGCGCTTCTTTTTATGCCTTTCTCTCTTACCATTTTATAGAAATACTCCCAGAACAATGACTCGTTTCCTGCCAGCGAGTCCAGCTTCTCGATTTCTTTAGACGCGCAATAGCATATCGTTCCCTGTGAGTATCCCTCGTCCTCAAGCGGCTTAATCCGCGAGTGGTAAAGCGTCGCGTAAAACCCAATATCCAAAACATAGAAAAGGTCAAAGTAATTACTAAAGTAATTCCTCACTCGCCCCCACCTCTTTGAACTCGCTTAACCGCGTCTTATCCTTCTTGTCCCTCCATAAAACCGCGTGATTAATAGCGTAGACATTCGCCTTGCCGTCTTTTCGCGCCGATATCAGTTTATGTTCCAACAGGGTTTTTATCGCGTCGCTCACCGCTGGTTGACTCGCCCCGATTTTTTTCGCCATCTCCGCTTGCGTCATCGGTTTTACCGCGTTTCGCCTGTCAGCTATGGACGCCAGAAAAAAGAAAAGCGAGACAGCCATCGGGCTTTGTCTCGCCAGCCTGGAAATCGTAAGGCAGTAAGCGTTGTTAAGTTGACTATACCTTCTGAATGGCCCAATGTTTTTAAGCCTACGCCTCCGAGCCTTAGCCTCGTCCTCCAGACGCAGGTCAGCCATCCGCTCCTCGTGCGTCATTTGGTTCATTTTCGCGATATCGCGGTCATCGCCAACATATAAACTCCGCATAAAACCTCACGAAACGTCATTGGTCAAAAGGTCAAAGCGTTTTACTTCCGATAACATAAATACATATATCCCACAGCTATACGTTTTTCGCCCTGTTTTTGGCTCAGCGTCAACGAAAACCGGCAAAATACATTGTATCTTACTCTTTCTTTATATACTTTCTTAAAATTCCGAGCGATTCGCGCGACTAAGCCTGTTCCATTTTGGCTCCTTCTCCAGCGCGTCACCTATCGGGCAATTGTCCGTAAGCGAGCATTTCCTCGACATCATTCTCTCCTCCTGCCCGCCCGTTCTCCTGTCGGCCATTATTATAGGCACGCCGTCAAATATCCGCTCAGATTTTATCCAGCCCGTCTCCACCTCAATCACCCGGACTATCGTTATAACGCCCACGCTATGTCACCTCACTTATTATCTTTCCATCTATTTCCAGTGATGGCAATAAGGGTATATTTCGCGGAATGGCGTATCAGTAGTATTGCCAGTAACTTCCAGTAAGGGCGTATGTCAGATATTTTGAGTGAGGGTGTCGATACGTACCCCACACCCCCCCTCGGGCGGCTCTGTTTCCCTGCCCCTGGGGTACCCCTCTGAGTCACCACGGTATAGCCCTGGGATGTGTAAAACCATCTACAAACAGCCATAAAAAAAAGAGCTCATTATAAGAATGGCTCTACAGCGCCATTTGTTAGTTGACTGAACATGTATTATCGGAAGCTGTCACTCTACTAACGGAGGGCTCACGCCCGCGGGAATCACGTTAAGGTTAACGGTAAAACCACGTAACTCTATGTCCGCGCCAGTATCCTGCCAGCCCTTGAAGTTGTTGATAAGATTGAATCTCGCGCCTTGAAACCCTTCTTTGTCATACAATCGACGCTCAGCGTAGCCTTCAATCCGCGCCTTCGCGCGTGAAACGGTGTCATTGAACTTGTCGTCCTTATGCTGATAATTAAGCAAAGCCATGCGTCCACTGAACCCAAGAAAAAGCGCCAAGTCAGTAATAGCGGGCGGTATCCTCTCAACCATGACGGGAAGCCCCTTGTCATCAAACACGGCGTAACCGTCCTTATCCAGCAGCGGCCCGCGCAGGCTCTCAAAGTACCTGTCAATAACTTCCTGCATCTGTCCCGGCGTCTTGTACCTTGGCGGCGCTCCGCCTGGGTTGGTAACCGGCAGGCCGTCGATGGGCTTGTTATACCTGTGTGGCCGGCGTTTGGGATTTGGTTTTTTCTGTGGCGCGGCTTTTGTTTCGGATATCATCGGAGCGGCTCCTTTCCGGCGAGGGTAGCTCTTGTACACTATGCGTATGTGCGAATATAGTACCAGAGTATGGGTATCGTGCCTTAGTATAGAGTATGAGTAATATATACTACGCGCGTATACGCGTGAGGGCGGGGAAAATACAAAACGGCGACGTCCGCGCCGGAAATGGCGCTATCATTGCCGTTGAAGAAAAACATTGACATACTATTCCGGTATGTGTTAAGCTTAAATCAAGCCAGCGGGGCGAGGCGGTTAGCTACACCAAGCGAAAGCGAGGTGAAGTGAATGCGGATAACGTTACATATCCTTGGTTACACCGTAACGGTTATCATAAAGCGCAGAAGCCGTCCCCCAGCAAGGTAAACGGCTTCTAACAAAAGTTGTTTGATTGTGCGGGCTAACCGCCAATGAAAGGAGGTTAGCGCCCCGCTGGTTATAGTTTACCATAGAAACAGGGAGGTGTAAATGGCTGAAAAACGCAAGACTGTCACTTCTACGGCGGTAAAGAAGCGATATAACGACAAGACTTATCAGTATTACCGCGTAAATCTCCGAAGGGACACGGACGCCGAAATCATCAAAACCATTGAGGCAAACAAAGCAGCGGGCGTGAGTCCCACCGAAACCATCAGGAAACAGTTTAATAAATAAGCGATAGCCGCTCCCGATCTCGACAATCAAAGCGACTATCACCCCACCAAACCGCGAGGCGGCCTGATATATTTATTTTATCACGCTTCCAGCGGGACGACAACACCGAAGGAGGCGTTTTATTATGGCGAAGCAGGTAACATTTTACAAATTCATTAAGGGTTCCAAGGGATTTGAATACCAAGCGGCACAGGGTTACTACTGGACATCAAAGGGATATGACATATTCGCTTGCAGGGACGCGGCGGGCTGGTGGGAAGCCACCGAAGGGAAAACCGGCCTGCGGCTATACTCATCAACCAAAACAATGGCCGAGCTAAAAAAACATGTAACTTGGCTCATTGAGGAAAAACAACAAGACATACAGGAAAAAATCAAGGCTCACATTGACAGATACGGAATAAGCCCGTTATACGCGAAGGAGGAAAAAACAATGACATACTTTGACAACTGCGAGACCCTGCAAGAACTGAAAACCACCTATCGCCGACTGGCGATGAAACATCATCCGGACCGCGGCGGCGACACCGAAACCATGAAGCGAATCAACGCGGAGTATGAAAAGGCTTTTACCCGGCTCCAGGCGGCCGACACCGCCGAAGCCAAGAGCAGCCGCCGCATGCATGAGGTAGCCCGCGAGTACATGGACATCATCGCCAAGATTATCAACCTTGACGGCCTTGAAATAGAGCTTGTAGGCGCGTGGCTCTGGATCGGCGGCGACACCAGGAAGCACAAAGACGCGCTCAAGGCGGCGGGCTGTTATTGGGCCCCGAAGCGCGCGCTGTGGTACTGGCGGCCAGCGGGCTACAAATCCACTCACAGCAAACGGGATATCAGCTGGATCAAAGCCAAATACGGCGCGGTAAAAATCACCGCCGACGGCCAAGAGGAAGCCTACCAAGTCGCGAAGATAGCGTAAATCGACATACACCGGGCGGGGCGGTATATCCCCGCGGAAAGTGAGGGAAACCATGACATACAGACTAAAAAAGACTATCATCGGGTACCTAATCTATTCAGCCGATTTGCGTAAAATAGCGGCTATGAAACGATTCGGCTGGTATGCCAGGAAAGCGGGGTAAGCCATGGATAACCTATACACAATTAACCGGGAGCAACGGTTTAGCTCATACTTTTACCGGTTCGATGATAGCGCCGATCTGGATAACCTTAAGCGGTATGACCAGTACGCCGCGAACGACATCGCCAGAGCTGAAGAAATTATAGCGGCTATCAAGCAATACCGCCTTGACCTGTTCGCCCACACGCGGGCCCTGCAATCCATCGGGAGCCGTCAAGAGCTACGTTTGACCCGGCAAAAAAGCTGGTCAGATAAAAAAGTGACTTACTACGTGTCAATTCACACTATCTACGATGACCCGAAAATCAAAACCGCGCTAAGCTTCAACAAACCGTTCCCCGGTACCCAGCGCCGGGAGGCATTCGCCTTATTCGAGCAGATGAAGCGGGAGCGGCCAGGCGTCGCTTGTGTCGTCGATATCGACAAAAAAGCGTGGGAGAAGTAAGCGAAAACCGGCGGGATGACCCTGCCGGTTTTTTTCAAGGCGTGAAAAAGGCGCGGGGGGACAACTCCGCGTCGGTGGCATGTACAGCCACTTCACGCTAACAAAAAAGGCCGGGCGCTCTCGCGTCGGCCTCGTTTGTCACTTCTCTCGATTGTACCCACTATACCACGAAAAGCCCGTTTTCGTGTCCTCAAAAAATCCTGATTTATTTCGCATAGTGAATGCTTCTGTTATTATAATTTACCTGAATCCTTACCTGAATATTTTCCAGTGTTAAGCAGAATATGACTGTAAAAGTAGGAATACCTCCTGGTATTAGAGTAAATAAAAAGCCCGCGAAACCTTGATACATAAGGATTTGCGGGCTTTTTATTTTAGCTCCCCGAGTAGGACTCGAACCTACAACCTACCGGTTAACAGAGCGTGTATATAATTGCAAATTTGTTGTTCTATAGCCATTTTCAGGTTTCATTTACCTGAATACTACCTGAATCACTCAAATAATTGTCTAACTTCATCATTGATTTTCTCTTGTGAATTTTATCTAAGTGCGAGTAAATAGCCAGTGTCGTCCTAATATCTGCGTGCCCCATCTGCTGTTGAGCAGTTAGAAGATCAACGCCAGCAAGGTACATCAGCGTACAAAATGTATGCCTAAGCCAATGCGCTGTGAACCGCGGAATAACAAATGGAACACCGTTAGGGTCGAATTTACTTTTAGGTTTATTAATAAAACGGCCATACTTGCAGTTAATTTCAGTTAAATAGGAATCCCACATATTTTTCCAGCTTTGATCAGTATGCATACCCCTCTTAGCATTCGTACAAACATAAAAACTATCACGCGTCTCATTACGCAAATATTCAGTTAGGACGCTCGGTATATCAACAACCCGAATGCTATACTCGGATTTCGCCCCGTCTTTCAATTTTAACTGTCCGTGGTCAGACTCAACGCTTTTCGTTACAGATATCGTTCCTTCTTCCAGGTTGATATCAGTCCATAACAAAGCTATTAGCTCGCCTCGCCTCAGCCCACTGTACATCATGATCATAGCCGCTCGCTTCGCTCTGTGCTCAGTATCTAAGATCCATTGTTGTTCCTCAGGTGTCAGAGCGCGACGCTTTTGCGGTGCCTTTGTCAAAGGCAATGTTACTTTTTCACATGGATTATCAGTAAGAGCCTTGCTTGTACAAGCATACTCAAACACTTGACGAGCAGTTCCCAATATACTTTCAAGGGTTTTTTTCGAAAGAGGCTTGCCAGAAGCCGGACTACTCTCTGCAAGCGGATCGATGATCGCCTCTATGTCACTGACCATGATTTTTGATATAGGCTTATCCCATATAGCCTCAAATTTTGCCACATTCGTATTGTGTGTGGCATATAACTTATCCTTTGAACGAGCACGCTTCCAGTTAAGCCATTTTGTAGCCCACGTTCCAAAGCTATCGTTGGCCGCCAGTATATCTACGCCTTTTTTAAGAAGCGCTTCCAGCTCGTTCTTTTTCGCGTCAGCTTCCTTCTGCGTTTTCCCGTATACGGTTTTTGTTATACGCTTACCGTTCTCGTCTCTCCCTAAGTATATCTGTTTCGGTATCAACCCATCTTTCCGGACAGCGTTTTTCTTTCTCACCATATTATTTCACGCCTTTTTTATTTTTTGATGAAACCCTGGGTAACGGCGGGTGATCCGCGTTTCTACATTCCTATTCAAGATACCGTCCCTCTGCTTCGTGAGATTGATTGTTTTATCATCATCACGCTTCTTTTTTCCAAAAATTTTATTGATATTATGTGTATCTTTCTTAATTATTGTGTATAATATGATTCCACCATCACATTACGTAACACTTCAAGGAGTTGACATTTTATGGCTAATGGTTACCCCCCCCCCCCCC
>Ga0209628_10000186_pt1 | contig 35770 bp, 30 predicted proteins | sample TergutCu122P4_FD_187285 | JGI IMG/M metagenome (GOLD analysis project Ga0209628, IMG submission 187285) | Cubitermes ugandensis P4 segment gut microbial communities from Kakamega Forest, Kenya - Cu122 P4 (SPAdes) (version 2) | ecosystem: Host-associated > Arthropoda: Insects > Digestive system... | reverse complement strand
CTATTTGGGGTGTTGTTTTCGTGTGTCTTTCGGGCATCATCTTCTAAAATTTTGCGCAGCAAAATAAGCATAAAAACAATATCAACAAACAAATAGCGAATAATTTTTTGGGTTAAAGTGGGTTGTTTGCTATTTCTGCTATTTTTGCCGGTGTAAAAAATGATACGACTATGGCAACCCCGATTAAACCAACTCCGATTCTTACAGGTGCAGATTCACGCCGGTTTGCAAAAGAAATGGAGAATGTAAAAAAGATTTCTCCCGAAAGGCGTGAAGAAATGATTAAGTCATACGAATGGTTAAAAAGCATTGCAACATTTCCTCTATGACTTCAATAAATGGTAAAAAATTACAGTTTGTAAGATTAGAAGAAGATACACCAATATCTTCTTTTGATTGTGGCGACCCTGATTTGAATGATTTTTTACAAAACGATTCAAAAAACTATTTGAAGTCGATGCTTGCCGTTACTTATTTGATTATGGTAGAGGAGGAAATTGCCGCCTATTTTTGTCTATCTTACGATGGTTTAACCCGAACAACAATTCTGACTGCTGAGGAGAAAGCACTTTGGAACAGAGTAGGGCGTAAAATTCCAAACAGTAAACGCCGAAAAACTTATCCTGCTGTAAAAATCGGACGTTTGGCAGTTGCTCAACAATATGCAGGTTTTGGCATTGGACGACACATAATTGATGCTGTTAGAATAATGTATATGTTCCAACCACACCATGCTGGTTGCCGATTTGTAACCGTAGATGCTTATCGCTCTGCTTTGTCGTTTTACGAAAGAAACGATTTCAAATACTTAACCACCAAAGATGAGGACGAAGATACTCGTGCCATGTACTTTGACTTGAAAGCAGTTTAGCAAGAATTCGTGTATCCTTTTCCACAAACGTATTCACAAAAATCTGTCTTCCGGGGTGCATTTTCCAATTTACTTCTTTAATTTTCGCCTGTATTTGCTGAAAAAAACTTGCACTTAACTATAATATTCACGAACTACGAACCACCAATCACACATTTGCAAATTGTTCTAAAAACCTCACGTCATTTTCAAAATACAAACGTATGTCGTTGATTTTAAATTTAAGCATTGCCATTCGTTCAATTCCTAATCCGAAGGCATAGCCGGTGTATTCTTTTGCGTTTATGCCGCAGTTATCCAGCACATTGGGGTCAACCATACCGCAGCCAAGAATCTCTACCCAACCCGAATACTTGCACACATTACAACCTTTTCCGCCACAAATTTTACATTCGATATCCATTTCGGCAGATGGCTCTGTAAAAGGGAAATAGGAGGGGCGCAGCCGAATTTTTGTATCTTCTCCAAACATCTCTTGCGCAAAAAACAACAACACTTGCTTCATATCTGCAAAAGAAACATCTTTGGCAATATAGAGTCCTTCAACCTGATGAAAGATGCAGTGCGAGCGGGCAGTAATGGTTTCATTGCGATACACTCTGCCCGGACAAATTACGCGAATGGGCGGCTTACAACTTTCCATTGTACGCACTTGCAGCGAGGAGGTGTGCGTGCGAAGCAAAAATTCGGGATTTAGATTCACAAAAAAAGTGTCTTGCATTTCGCGTGCGGGGTGCTCTTCCGGAAAATTCAACGCCGAGAAAACATGCCAGTCGTCTTCAATATCAGGACCGGAAACTGTTGAAAACCCAATTTTTTCAAAAATTTCACACACTTGATTCATCACTATGGAAACAGGATGTAGGGCACCTGAACGGTGAAGCGTGGAGAGGCGTGTTACATCAACTTCCGGTGTGTGTACAGAGACGGTGTTTTCCACATTAGTTTTGTGCTGATCGTAAAGTTCTTGTGCGTATTGTTTCAAATTGTTTACGGCTTGCCCAAACTCTTTGCGCAGTTCGGGAGTTACATTTTTTACTTCGCCGAGCAATTGCTGCAATTCGCTCTTTTTACTAAGAAATTGCAAACGAAATGCTTCTAAATGCTCTCCAACTTCCACGCGAAATTGGTCTAACTGTTGTTTAATTTCTTCTACTTTTGGGTTCATTGTGAAAGTTTTAGTTCATTCAAAATTATCAAATTACAAAAAAAATGAGTGCTTAAAAAAGCGAATTACAAAAATACATTTTAATTCATACCAAATAAAATAGAAAGTTTTCTACTTTTGCGCAATTTTTATATTTAACGTTTTTATCATGGTAAAAAAACACACTCCTATTCCTGAACACATTGTAAACAAAATTGTTGCCGAAAGCGGCATCAAAGAAGTGGGCAAAGCTTCTATCAGAGAAATTAAAAAATTGATTAATGATATTGAAGAAGCGAGTGGCACTTCTTTTATCCGTATGGAGATGGGTATTCCCGGATTGCCCGCCTGCCAAATTGGTATAAACGCTCAAATTGACGCGCTTAAAAACGGTTGCGCCGCCCTTTATCCCGATATTGACGGCACACCGGAATTGAAAAAAGAGATGTCAAAATTTGTGAAAAACTTCTTGGATTTGGATGTTTCTCCGGAAGGATGCATCCCCACCGTAGGCTCAATGATGGGCGGAATGGCCGGGTTTATGACTTTTGTTAGAACTCGCAAAGAAAGAGATACTACCCTATTTATTGACCCCGGATTTCCCGTTCAAAAACAACAACACCGAGTTCTCGGACTGAAATTTGAGACTTTCGACGTTTACAACTTCCGCGGCGAAAAACTGCGCAACAAATTGGTCAGTTATTTAGAAAAAGGAAATATTCACTCTATCATTTATTCCAACCCCAACAATCCTTCATGGATATGTTTTACAGAGAAGGAGTTACAAATTATCGGCGAATTGGCTACAAAGTATGATATTTGTGTTTTTGAAGATTTGGCCTATTTTGGAATGGATTTCCGCAAAGATATTTCCAATCCGGGAAAACCACCATTCCAGCCCACCGTTGGAAAATACACCGATAATTACGCACTGCTCATATCCAGTTCAAAAGCATTTAGTTACGCAGGTGAAAGAATTGGGATGTTAGTACTTTCCAATCATTTGTACCACAAAGAGTTTCCCGATTTGGTTCCTTATTTTGGCACTCCTAAGTTGGGTCGCGCTATTATTTACGGAACCGTTTATGCTATCAGTTCCGGCACTTCTCACTCCGCGCAATACGCCATGGCTGCTATTTTAAAAGCCTGCAACGAAGGTACTTACAATTATCTGAATGATGTAAAGATTTATGCCGAAAAAGCAAAGATAATGAAACAGATGTTTTTAGAAAACGGCTTTAATTTAGTGTATGATAAAGATGAAGACCTGCCCCTTGCCGATGGTTTTTATTTCACGGTTTGCTACCCGGGATTAACCGGAGAAGAGCTGCTGAAAGAGTTTCTCTATTACGGAATTAGCGCTATCTCTTTGGCAATTACCGGCAGCGAACGCACGGAAGGACTTCGCGCCTGCGTTTCACTTATCAAAATGGAACAGATGCCTGTGTTAGAGGAACGGCTAAGGTGTTTCAAGGAAAATCGCCCTTAATATCACATCATTAACCACTAACTACTAAAAACTGTACGCCACTCCTAACCCAAAAATCTCTTGAAATTGTACCCTTTGCTTTGGTTTACCAGGCTCATCAAATAGAACTTTGGGGTAATATTTCAAATTGGTGGTAAGCGATACATTTAGTACTTTTAAAAATTGGTAGGTAATCATAACATCCCAATCCACATTGAAGTTGCCGAATTTTTGCTCTTTGTCGGTGTATGGGGTGTATAGTTTTAAATTGGTTAGTATTTTTAAATTCTTAACACCATCGTACATAATTCCGGCGCGGAAAGTCATACCCAAAGAAGCAGTTGCGGTTTTATCTATCGGTACGCCATAAGAAATGCGCAAAACAGAATCGGTGCAACTTGTTACTAATCCGGCCACAGGAGAATAGTATATGGAAAACAGTTCTTTCCATTTCCAGTTTACCCCCACAGAAAGTTCTGTGTATGAAGGAGAAACCCAATTGGAAACTTTGTTACGGGTACCATCTTGAGCATAATTATATCCAATAGTATATTGCGACTTAAAAGTACCGTTTGCAGCCACAAACCACATACTTTTGGCATTCCCCTTGGGGCTGATTTCATATCCGTATGTTGTTGTGAAGTTAATCTTGTCATTTCCTTTTCTCCATTTAAAAGGCTCTATAAATTCCGATGAATAGATAATCCCAAAGTCGGTATCAAGATTGGTATCCCATGCAATTTTATTTTTTTTATAATTTAAAGTTAGATTGGCGAATGTAATACCTGCAAAGTTACTATTTCCGCCTGCCACCCAATTTATTAATTGGGTTTGAGAAATTTTTAACCCCACCACACCCGAAAATTTCCAATTCTCTTTCCAGTGGGGTGTTTTTTGTTCACTCTGTTGCTCGTCAGCAGAGACAGGTTCAATAACTCCCGCACTATCAACAGGAGTAATGGATTGGCTAACAGGAATTTCGTCCTTGTTTTTGTTTTTCTTTTTTTGTGCAAAACCAAAAGAAGTAATGCTCAAAACACATAATAAAAAAAAGATTTTTTTCATAAATTACTATAAATTAAATATTTAAAAACTTGAATCCGTAATCAAAGGCCAAGTAATCTGCAACAGGTGCGTGGCCTCTTAATGAAGCACCAATAAAATGATTTCTGTTTTTTCCAACATAAATTCTAAATCCAACCTTTTCATAAACAATAGGATAATTTTTAAGTGTACCTCCGCCATCCCAATTTTGTGCCAAATCTTTCTTTTTGGCTTGTCCGGGGCCTTTAAATAAATAAAAGCCGAAACCAACATGAAGCGCATATCTACCAAAAACCAATTCAGAAAAACCATAAATAGCACCGGTGTAAATATTTTTTGGCATTGAAATTCTTGGAGAATCCGGTTTCTCCCACTCTTCTTTCTCGTAATCTTTCGAGTGCGCCAAATATCTAACATAACATGCTTCAAATGAAGCGCCCACATTTAACACCGGTAAAATATTTCGCATATACCCCACACTAACTCCTGTTTTAAAGTAATAATTATCATCGTAACGCGCTATTAACCAGCCGGGGTCAAGCGTAAAAAACAATGAATTAATCTGTTTGTGCTTGGGGAAAGAATCAATTTTTACTAATTCATGAATAGGACTGAAATGATAACGCAAACTCACCATCCCTTGCAATTCATTGATTCCATAATTGGGCATGTTCATACTTGCATTGGAAGCATGGTTGAAATTTGCATTGAAACACAAATCAAACTGATTGTTAATTTTAAAATCAAAGCCCGTTTGAAGGTTAATATATGGCGTAACATACACGGAAATCAAGCAGTTATTGGGATAAGCCACACTTTCTCCTTTCTCGTTAATATACCTGCTCGGGTCATTCGGGTCGGGAGTTAAAATATCGGGTTTGTAAACCACATTCTTTCTATGAATTTTAGTGAAATAAGCCGCGCCCATTCCTATTTGACAATTCCAATTAAACCACTTATATCGAATCATTGAAATTTGAAAATACCCAAACAATGCAATATTTTGCCCTAAAACCTTATTTCTTTCTTTTCGAACGGTTTTTGGGTCCAAAAAATCATAGTAACTTGTATATCTTAACGTTACTCCGTAGGCAGGAAAGTTTAACATTCTCTCCCATTGATTGTTTCCGATGGTTTGTTTTCCAAAACGAAATTCCAAACCGCCGTAATAAAAGTCTTTCAAATAGATGGCATGTTTCGGATGATACAAGGCAGTGCCATATCGAGCACCTCCTTCAATATAAAAATTCTGATTATTAGAATTTTGAGCTAATAATTGGGTAATGCCAAAAAGAAGAGCGATAGCAAAACACAAAATCTTTTTAATAACATTAGGATACAACTGATGTTCAAGAGCATGTATTTTTTGTTCTATTTCTGATAAAGATTCTTTTTCATCGGTTTTAAAACATTCCTGTGCAATAATTTTTCCGGTATCCATGCCGGAATCTACATAATGTACGGTAACTCCAAAAATTTTCACCCCATAGTTATATGCTTGTTGTATGCCATTTTTTCCTGGGAATGCGGGCAACAAAGCAGGGTGAATATTGATAATTCTATTAGGAAATGCGGTCAGCAACACCTCGCCGATTAAACGCATATACCCTGCCAATACAATTAATGATACATTTTTATTTATCAGAAAACGAGCGATCTCTTTCTCATACTCTTCTTTTGAGAGGTAATTTTTAGGAGAAAATGCAAAAACAGGGATATTATGTTTTCGGGCCCGTTCTGCAGCAAAACAATCGGGTTTATCTGTAACTAAAACAGCAATTTCTGCCATCAGATTTCCTTTTTCAATCTCATCTACAATAGCTTGAAAATTGGAGCCATTTCCGGATGCAAAAATCGCTATTTTTTTCATTGTTACATCATCTAATCATCACATCATCAAGTTGTTTATTCACCACTTTGCCAATTTCAAATACTTTTTCTCCGCAGTTTTTGAGCACCTCCATCGTTGGCAATACATCATCCGGTTTAACAATTAAAATCATTCCGATACCCATATTAAAGATATTAAACATTTCGCGGTGTGGAATGTTTCCCCATTTTTCAAGAAAGTTGAAAACAGGTGGTTTTTCCCACTTGCTTTCAAAAATTTCTACTCCTTGATTTTCTTTTAAAACGCGGGGGATATTTTCATCGAACCCACCCCCTGTGATATGGCAAATAGCGTGAATATCAATATTTTTCAATACTTCAAGCACCGGTTTTACATAAATTTTAGTGGGGGTAAGCAGAACCTCTCCTAATTTTCCGTTCAATTCGTTAAAATGTTGATATAAATCAAAATTATGTTCTTTCAGCACAATTTTTCGCACCAAAGAGAAGCCGTTAGAATGCACACCGGAAGATTGTATGCCAATGAGAGCATCACCAACACTTACTTTTGTTCCGTCAATTAATTTTGATTTTTCCACAACCCCTACCGTAAATCCTGCAATATCATACTCTCCGATGGGGTACATATCTGGCATTTCGGCAGTTTCGCCGCCGATGAGCGCGGTATTTGCCAATACGCACCCATCGGCAACGCCTTTAACTATTTGCTCAATTTGTGCGGGGTCATTCTTTCCCACAGCAATATAATCCAGAAAGAAGAGCGGTTGCGCGCCTTGTGCTAAAACATCATTTACACACATGGCAACCACATCTTGCCCGATAGTATCGTGTTTGTTCAGCAAAAATGCCAATTTTAATTTTGTACCAACGCCATCGGTGCCACTAACCAATATGGGTTCTTTCAGATTTAGCAACGACAAGTCGAACATTCCACCAAAACCTCCTATATTGCCCATCATACCTAATCGCTCGGTTTGGGCAATATGTTTTTTTATTCTACGAACGGATTCGTAGCCTGCTTCTAAAGAAACTCCGGATTGTTCGTAATTTAATGCCATTGTTTAAATTTTATTCTTTCACCACTTTTTTATGAATAATACCCATATCCGTATGGATAGCAATCATATAAATACCGGCGCTCAGATTTGTAATATCAATTTCATTTTGATTAGTGTTTTCTGCTTTCTGTTCAAAAACTTTTCTTCCAAAAATATCAAAAAACTCAATATTTACAATTATTAACTCCCCATTCACCATAGTCAATTTTCCATTCGTTGGATTAGGATAAATTGCAACATCTTGTTTGTTATCAATATCATTAACCCCTAAAAGAACATTTCCTGTAAGTTTAATTTCGGCGTATGCTTCAGTTGACTTTAATTCTATAACTTCATTCCAAATTCCCACATGACCGGGATTAGAGGTGTTTAAGCGGATATACAATTTGTATGGCAGTTGATTCTTACCGATATTGAATGATTTAGACCAACTGGTTCCATTATGAGAGATTTCAAATACTTTTGTGGCACCCACACTAATATTAGCAATAATATTAGGAGAAGTAATAGTTGCTATAGCTGCCGCAGAGGGGATACCTGTTTTTGTTTCGAAGAAAAATTGATCAGGGTTGGCGTTTATTGTATAAGCATCCCCTTTTTTGAAAGTAGCGCTAATTACGTGAGATTCAAGAACGTTATAAAAGGTATGAGATTTAATATTGCCTTTATCTTCGCCATCCACAATAACTTTATCCACACTATAGCCATTGTTAGGTCTTATTTCAAATGTTTGTATTCCACCATGATTAACCTCTACCGTTCCTTGGGGAGTTATAGTTCCATTTTCACCGGCTGAAGCGCCAATAGAAAAAGTATTAAATTTTATCCCTTCAATTCTAACAATTTGGTCATCTTTAATATTTGAAATAGTATATATACCACCAACGGGGGTCAATTCAACATTATTGGCTGTAACTTTAATCGTTGATTTATTATGAGATGGAAGAATATCTACTTTAAAAGAGAAATTTCCGCCGCTATTTACAGGTGTTGTAGAGCCGGCCTGAGCAGTAACAATACATCCATAATAGGCCGGAAGGAACACATGGAAATTCGATTTAGTGCCGCCCCCCATAAAATCAAAAGTAATATAATCGCTAAATACTTGAATATTAGTAATTGGTTTATTAGTTTGGGTTCCTCCCCACGATACCATTGCCGGCGTTGTGGAATTATGGAAAGATGTTTTATTGCCTGTTCCTGGCCAAGGACAAGAGGGAGAATTAATGCTTCCGTATTGGCTTTTACTGTTTGAGCCGGCAGTAGGCACAGCTACGGGCGCATTTGCAGAAACGGGGTAAAAACGCTGCCAACTGGTAGTGTTTTGGTTATAAGTAGTGTTGGAATAATTTTCCGTGCATCTATAGATTAACAGGCCATCTCCTTTAATGTGGGCATCAAAACCGGTTTGTGACCTGTTTTCAATGATAAAATATTGGTCTGTACAGTATGAATCTGAGTGAGGAATAGTAATTCGATAATATGCATTATCGTAAATTCTGGAAAGGGGTACGGTTACTTTTTGGGGTGTGGATAATTCATGAACAGTAGCCCATTTATAAGTATAAACTTTCGTCCGTGGGTTGTGCATAGGAGGGGTTATGCCGTAATTGTTCCAACTGCCGCTTGCCATGATATCCCAATCTCCAGTACCATCGTAATCACCTCCGGGCGCTCCATTAGTATCATAAAAATCCGGTGCTGATATCGAGTGTCCAAATTCATGACAGATTACGCCAATATCAGTAATCATACTTCCACTGGTACTTCTTAGTTCAGACGAACACGCATAAGTAGAAACTTGAATACCTCCTAAATTGAGAGGAGTAATTTGAGATTTGTGCGCCCAAATACATACTTTTTCGTCACATCCAGCAGATGCATCATAACCGGCATAAATGGCATAAAAACTGGGCAACTTATTTCCCTCTGCAAATTCAGATAAATCTACGCCATCGTTAAAAGCAGCCATTATCGCTTCTTTTGCAAAAGTACCCCATTTTGATGAAGGGGCATAATATGTAGCATTGTTTGTTGTAGTGTAGGGGCCGGCAACGGTACAGGTTACTTCAAATTTATTATACGAGGCTTCTAAGTAGTAGTCTTTCATACTGCCGGTAATCCCTCCTTCAGTATAATTAATTTGGTTTAACAGTAAATTAAAATCTGCTACTGTTTTTTTAAGAGGTCTGTCGGGAAATTGCATAAGGATAACCAACAGTTTTCTCACTCCATCTAACTCGGCTCTACTGTTTTCATATTCTTGGTCTGCAATTTCTCTAAGTTGCATATAATTAAAAACTTGCTCATTGCTATAGAACAAGCCTGTTTTCATATCGTGTAACCACGCATTAATATGAGGGGGACGATTTGAAATTTCGGTGGCATAATAAGAAGAGGGTTCTAAATCTCCTTGCGCATTGAGTTGAGCGTAACAAAAATAACCGTCATTGTCGGCAAGTAATGTGTATCCGTCTAAAGTTGCTGCCCAATGTAAAAATTCGTCTCCTTTCAAAAGCAACGTAACTTCTTCCCCGTTGGGTTGGGTAACGGTAATAGGATAAGGGTAGGCCGGAACGGCAAAGGTTTGTAAACAAACCATGAAAATGATGAATAAAGATAAAAGTTTTTTCATTTTTTAAAATTTTAAAAGTTAATATTATTGTTTGATTATTTTTTCATAAAACACTCCAGTTGGTGTATGAATGGCTAAAATGTAGATTCCTGTTGGAAAATGAGAAAGACCGTAAGAGCGTAAGAGCGTAAGACCATAAGATCTGAATTCTACATTCTGCTTCCTTCCGTAAACATCAAACACTTCCACACTCGTGATTCGTAATTCGTCATTTGTAATTTGCAATTCTCCGGTAGTTGGATTGGGATAAACCTTAAAAACCTGATGTTTTCTTTCATTTACAGGTAAGATGAGATTTCCATACAACACAATTTCATTGTATGCTTCCACAGAGCAGAGTGAAAGTTTTTCCAAGGCATGTTCTCTATCTTCAATATCAGGACAATATCTAATAAATAAGGTATAAGGAAGTTGTGTTTTTCCAATCACAAAAGATTTGTACCACTTTGTTCCATTATTGGAGATTTCAAACCTTTCGGGTGCTTTTACTAAAATATTTCCGGCCAACCCAGGTGAATTAATGTTTACGGATTGAGCGTTGGAGGTAACCCCCGGTGGAGTGGAAAATTGTAAAAAATTTGTAGAAAGGAGAATAGAGTATTTGGTTCCATATTTATAACGTGCTGAGATAGTATGAGTGGTATCCACATTTTTAAATACATAATGTTTAACAGGTCCAATAGAAACTCCATCTACCAAAACATCTTCTACACTAAAACCAAGATTTGGAATAATATCAAAATGTTGCACATTTCCAATAGGCACCTCAACAATTCCATTCGGTGATATTTGGCCGTTTGTACCGGCATTTGCAGTAATGTTCACAGTATTATACTTCAATCCTTCAATGGTTACCATTTGGTCAGACTGAATATCCGAGATTGTATATTTATTTTCTACAGGCGTGATGATATTTCCGTTAGATTTTACCACAATAATAGATTGACTATGTGTTTCAGATATATTTATACTAAATGTAAAATCTTCACCGGTAGGAACAGGAGAAAAAGAGCCGGATTCCGGTGTAATTGTACAGCCATAATATTTTGGTAAAAAAACGATAAACTCATTTTTTGAGCCTCCGCCAAGAATATCAAAAGTAATATAATCGCTGTGTTTTGTGATATTGGTAATGGGCTTACCGGTGGGTTGCCTATTCCAGCTTATCATGGCGGGAATAGTATTATCTGTAAATTCTTGTTTACCGGTGTATCCTGGCCATGCGCAAGCCCATGAGTTGATAGTACCGTAGTCTGCCTGACAATTATCACCGGCGGCGGGCAGGTCAACGGGTGCATTGGCGGCCACAGGATAAAACTTTTGCGGGCTGGTGGTATTCATGTTATTCATGTTGGCGGCACAATGGTAAATCAGCATATCAACACCCGGGATATAATCATCGTAGCCACCTCTAATCTTATTTTCAAGGATATAATACTCATTTGGGGTTTGTGTATTAATACGAAAGTAAGCATTATCGTAAATACGTGCAGTAGGGATGGTAACAGTTTGTGCACTATTCAATTCCATAACAGAAGCCCAGTTGTAAGTATATATTTTTGAGCGGGGGTTCGGGGGAGCGGGCGTTCTGCCGTTGTCGTTCCAACTTCCGCTGGCTTGCAAATCCCAGTAACCTGTTCCTTCATAAGAACCATTGGTGCTGTAATCCGTATCATAATAATCAGGAGCGCCCAACGAGTGTCCAAATTCATGACAAATAACGCCAATCCATGTAATATCTTTACCTCCACTACCTCTATGTTCGGGAGAGCAGGCGTAATTAGAAATTTCTACGCCATCAAAAGAAATTGGATTGCTAGGGTCAATAATCCAAGCATGCGACCAAATGCAGTCGGTTCCGGCCCCTGCTTCTTGTCCGTTTCCGGCAAAAATCATGTAAAAACTGGGTACTTTCCCATTAATAGCAAAATCAGAAAAATTAACACCGGCATCATGGGCGGCAATAACCGCTTCACGAGCCAACTCTTGGGCATGTTTCATGTCTCCATAATATGCATGTTTATTTTTAGCAGTAAATGGGCCCACCACCGTGGTTTGCAAATCTAATTTATTATATGAACACTCATTAAAAAAATCTTTTACGCTGCCATTGGCACCATATTCAGTATATTTAATCTGATTGAACAAATTATGAAAATCCTCTTGGGTCTTTATAAAAGGCTTATCGGGATATTGCATCAAAATGGTCAACAGTTTTCTAACGCCGGTTGTATTTCCTCTGTTGGGGTTGTTTTCATGTTGAATCATTTCTCGAATTTGCTGGTAAGCAGCTATTTGATTACTGCTAAACCGTAAATTTTTTGAGGTGTTAGCCAACATATTGACAACATCCATGTTTCTGTTTGATATCTCTTCTGCATAAAAACCGGAGGGTTCAATCTCTCCTTGTTCGTTTTTTTGAGCATAGCAAAAATATCCTTCATCGTTATACAAAAGGGTATAACCATCTAACGTTTGCGCAAATCTAACAAACTCATCGCCTTGCATGATAAGTGTAACCTGTTCGCCGTTGGGCTGTGTAAAAACAACAGGGTATGGAAAAGCGGGAACTGCGGAGAGTTGTGAGAAAAAGCAAATAATAAAAATAATAAGTAAAAATCGTTTCATAGAGAAGAATCTAATTAAGCAGGCAAAAATAATTTTTTTTTGTTATAAAGAAAAGACTTAATCAAAATCGGGGCGTTTTCTTTCTTTGGGTTTTTCGTTGCACCCGCTGGGGTCTCCGGTATAAGCAGCAGGAATAGTGAAGTTATATCCCTGATATTTATCAGGTTCTGCTACAATTTTATAATACGGGAGTGAGGGGTCTTCATAACACTTTTGCATAAAAAGAGCAAACACGGGCATGGCAGTTCGCGCGCCCTGTCCTAATGATATAGACCTGAAGTGCGCGGCTCTGTCTTCGCAACCCACCCAAACACCTGCAGTTAGCATTGGAGTATAACCCACAAACCAGCCGTCGGATTGATTGTCTGTGGTTCCTGTTTTTCCTGCCAGCGGAAAAGAGAGTTTATACTGCCCACGAAGCCGTGCGCCTGTGCCGTGGTCAACAACGCCTTGCATCAACTTTGCCATTTTGAAGGCAGTAACCTGATCCATCGCTTGATTGGTTTTGGGGATATTTTCAAAAATGGTGCTACCGTTATTATCGCAAATCCTCGTGATAAAAGTAGGTTCAACATAAATACCTTGATTGGGAAAACAATTGATAGCGCCCACTTGTTCGTACAACGACAATTCGCACGCACCCAAACAGATAGAGGGCACTGCCGGAATTTCGGAAGTAATACCCATATTTCTTACCAAATCAATAACTGCTTTAGGGCCAAACTGTTTCATTAAATAGGCGGATATATAATTGAGTGAATGAGCAAGCGCTTCACTTAATGGAAGCATCATCCCGTTTTTGTGGTCGCTTGAGTTTTTAGGTGTCCATGTACCCCCTTCGGGCAAATGAAAGGTAACCGGCACATTCGGCACCATCGTGCAAGGAGAATATTCTCCCGATTGCAACGCTACCGTATAAACGTAAGGTTTAAAAGTAGAACCCACCTGTCGTTTGGAAAGTTTTACGTGGTCGAATTGAAAATATTGATAGTTAACGCCCCCCACGTATGCTTTAACATAGCCGGTATTCACATCCATTGCCATCATGCCACAATGCAAGAACGATTTCATGTAACGAATAGAATCCATGGGGGTCAGCAGCGTGTCCACCATCCCTCTGTTCCAGGTTAACAGTTTCATCTCTACTTTTGTAGCAAATGCTTTTTTAATATCTTCGTCGGTGGCATCAGCATCTTTCATTAAGGCATATCTCTCGGAGCGTCTCATGGCGGTATTTAAAATACGTTGGGTTTCTTCGCTGCTAATATTGTAAAACGGTGCATTTTTTTGTCCTTTAATATGTTGCAGAAACAGCGGTTGCAAAACGTTACAAATATGTTCCTGCACCGCTCTTTCAGCATGTTTTTGCATCCGCGAATCAATAGTGGTGTAAATTTTTAAACCATCTTTATAAATATCGTAATGAGAACCATCTTTTTTAGGATTGTTTCTACACCAGTCGGCCAGCCACAATCTTAGATATTCTCTAAAATAGGTGGCAATACCGGTAGCGTGGTGTTGCATGGCAAATTGCGATAAATCAATAGGTAATTTTTGGATGGAGTCGCGTTGGTTTTTAGAAAGATAATTATATTTATAAAGTTGATTGATTACTGTATTTCTTCGGTTTAGGGAGGCGGTAGGGTTTCTTTTTGGGCTAAATTTTGTAGGCGCTTTTAACATTCCTACCAAAAGCGCTGATTCTTCAACGTTTAAATCAATGGGGGTTTTATTAAAATAGGTAGCCGCCGCCGATTTGATGCCCATGGAGTTGTTCCCAAAATCCACTGTATTCAAATACATGGCTAATATTTCGTTTTTGGCATATTCGCGTTCCAATTTAATAGCAACCACCCACTCTTTAAATTTGGTAAAAATTGTTTTTAACTTTCCTGCTTCGGGGTCGCGCGGAAAGAGGTTTTTTGCCAATTGCTGCGTAAGAGTACTGCCACCGCCCTTATTAGAACGGATAAGCACACCGGCAAAAACGCGCCCCAACGCCCGAATATCAACGCCCGAATGCTTTTCAAAACGAACATCTTCGGTGGCTTTCAATGCGCTAATAAGATGCAGGGAGAGTTCGTCGTATTTACAAGGAGAACGGTTTTCTAAATAGTATTTTCCCAACAACTCGCCATCGTAAGCATAGACCTCTGTAGCCAGATTGGTTTGTGGATTCTCTAATTCTGAAAAAGAGGGCATAAAACCTACCCAACCCAATGAAATAAAGGTAAATAGAACCGTTAAAAAAATCATTCCACTACAAAATAATATCCAAAATGGTTTTATCCATTTCGATTTAACAATCTCTTTTTTCTTCTGCTTCTTTTTTGTAGATGATGAATGATACATTTTAAAAATTATTTATGAATAAATGAACGGCAAAAATAAAAAATTTCATTTCAAAAAAATATATATTTTCGCGCCCCTAAAAAAAATAAACCTTTTAATAATAATTTTATTATGGCAACAAGAATCAGATTACAAAGACACGGTAAAAAGAATCAACCTTTTTACCACATTGTAATTGCGGATGGTCGTGCACCACGTGACGGACGTTTTATTGAAAAAATTGGCACCTACAACACCTTGACCCATCCTGCAACTATTAACATTGATTTCGACAGAGCATTGTATTGGGTAGAAACAGGCGCTTCTCCTTCCGATACGGTTCGTTCGATTCTCAAACACGAAGGTGTGTATTTAAAGAAACATTTGCGCGGCGGAATTGCAAAAGGCGCTATCAGTGAAAACGAAGCCGAGAAGAAATTTGAGGCATGGAAACAGGAGAAAGAATCGAAAGTATGCAACGTGAAACGCGAAGCAGCCGACAAAACCCGCGAGGAAAAGAAAAAACGCTTAGATGCAGAAACCAAACTTCGTGAAACCATCGCGAAAAAAGTAGCCGCAAAATATGCAGTAGCAGCCGCAAAAGAAGCGAAAGAAGCAGAAGAAGCTGTTGAAGAACCGGTAGCAGATGAAACCCCAATTTCTGGAGCACCTGTTGCAGAAGAAACAATTGAGACTCCGGCAGAATAAACGCATAAAAAGAAATGCAATAGACCAATCAAATAAGTAGTTTTAAATACTGCTTAATTGTTGCTTCTAATCCCATGTATATGGCATCGCAAATGAGCGCATGCCCTATGGATACCTCCAATAATTGAGGAATATTTTTTGCAAAATAATTGAGATTGTGTATATTGAGGTCATGGCCAGCGTTGAGACCTAATTCTTGTTTCATGGCTTCTTCAGCAGCACGGATATAATCTTCAATTGCTTTTTTAGGATGAATAGGGTAATTAACAGCATAACTTTCTGTGTATAGTTCAATTCTGTCGGTTCCGCAAAGTTTGGCGTTTTTCACCATTGTAGTGTCAGGATTGATAAAAAGTGAAGTTCTAATTCCTTCTTTTTTAAAATTTTGGCAAATTTCAAAAAGCATCTCTCTATATTTAATTGTATCCCACCCGTTGTTTGAAGTAATGGCGTCAGGTGCATCAGGAACTAAAGTTACTTGCTGTGGTTTTACTTCCATTACTAAATCAATAAAATTTTTAGATGGATAACCTTCAATATTAAACTCTGTAGAAACGATTTTTTTCAAATTGCGTACGTCTTCGTAGCGAATGTGTCGTTCATCCGGTCTTGGATGCACAGTAATTCCTTGCGCACCAAACTTTTCACAATCTTTGGCAACTTGGATGAGGTTGGGGAGATTCCCCCCGCGCGCATTGCGAAGGGTGGCTATTTTATTAATGTTTACGCTTAATTTTATCATGATCTCTTTTATTTTTTTCAGATAAACGGCTGCTTTAGCGTGTATATTGTTTTAATTTACTTTAAAGATGATGTTTATCTTTTTTGAAACTTTCTTGTCTGAATGATTTCGCCCCGAACCATTTTCATTTATACCTCTGTGTTGAAAAAATATTAATATTTTTGCACCCTAAAATTTTTAAGAGTTATGGCTATAGATTTTAACGGAACACTTATTGAAATGGATGGCGACGGCTTTATGCTGGAACCACAATTATGGAACGACGAATTGGCAACATTAATTGCAAAAGAAGATGATATTCATGATTTAACTGATAATCATTGGGCAATTATCAAGATTATTCGCAGTAGTTTTGAAGAGACCGGTATGGCGCCAATGATTCGCTCTATCTGTAAAGAAACCGGACTTAAATTGAAAGATATTTACGAACTTTTTCCGTTAGGTCCTGCACGGGGTGCCTGCCGAGTAGCAGGATTACCCAAACCGGACGGATGCGTGTAATCGTTAATCTTTCTATGAAGATTATTTTTTTCTGTTAACTGCGTTTTGCTTCTTTATACGCTTTTCGCTCAACGAAGTAAACAATAATCAACGCGATACCTGTACAGAGGGAGGTAGTAGCGACCGATACTGAATCAAAATCTCTATATCCGTACCCACTTATTCCATACATATTTGCTTTCATCAATAATCCTAAAATCCATCCGAAACCAATACCTATCGCCACAGCACCCAAACGAAGCGGTAAAAATTGATTTCCTTTAAAATTGTTGATTTGTGCTGCTTGTAATGAATTAAGGTTCGATTGCAACATTTCGGGAGAAACTTGCCCCATTTTTTCAAGCATTCGCTTGCGTTCGCTTAATTTTACAAATAATTCAATGATTTTGTAGATGCTAAAAAAAACAATACCTACGATAAAAACGTCTTGCATAATAATAATTTTTTTGGTGAATAATTAAGTTTATTTTTGCTTGTTTGACGCAAAACCGAAAAAAAGGTTACAACTTGTAACCAAAAAAAAAAATTTGTGTCAAATAAAATATGAAAGAAAAAGAATTTGATCTTATTGAAAGAATTGTTAATGGAGAAACCGATCTCTATTCATATTTTGTAACAAACTACAATAAAGATATTTATCAATTGGCTTTTCAGTTAACAAAAGACAGAGAACTGTCGGAGGATTTAACTCAAGATATTTTTGTGAAAGGTTTTTTAAAATTAAAAAGTTTTCAGAAAAAATCTCAGTTTATAACATGGCTTTACAGAATTGCGTATAACTTAATCATCAATGAATTAAGAAAAAAGAAATTTATCGTTTTTTCAAATGATACAGACAATGTTTTTCAAGAGGAAGTAACGGAAATTGATGATTTTTTTGCCCAAAAAGAAACCGAACAACTTTATGAGAAATTGGATGGGGCACTGCAAACCCTTTCAAAAGATGATTATGCGCTGATTATATTTCATTATTATGAACAAAAAACAATAGATGAAATAGCCTTTATTACGGATCAAACCGCTGCCAATGTGAAAGTTAAACTTTTTAGAATACGTAAAAAATTATATAACATGATACGCTATGAGTGAGAATGAAAAAAACCTGTTTTACAGTGTGTTAAAGAATAATATTGTAGAAGAGCCGACTCCGGAATTAACTTCAAATATTATGCACATTATCCACAAAAAAGTGCAAAAAAAAATGATTAAGAAAAAAATATTTGAGATTTTGGGTTACGCTGCTCTCATTACAATTCCTGTAGTTTTCGTTGGATTTTACTTGTATTATTACGCAGACTTCAACCTTCCCGTTCTGCAATTTAGTTTTGAACTGCCTTCAAAGGTTTATATAATTACATCTTTCATAATTTTTGTGCTTTCGCTGATACAATTATATTTTAGGAAGCGGTTATACGATAATGGGTAAAAAATATATTTTTGCTGAATTGGAATTGAATTAAATGTAATATGAAAAAACGCAAAAATTTATTAATTATCGGTATCATTTTAATTGCTATTGCGCTTTTTGGTGCTTTTTATGCAAGAAAAGTGGTCTTTTTTACACAAAACACAAATTATGCTGTTTTGCTTATTCCCAAAAATGCTTCATTCAGTCAAGTGGTTGATTCTTTGACGAAAAACAACGTCATTAAGAATATCCAAACCTTTCAACTTGCGGCAAAAATTTTGAAATATGACAAAAATGTGATGCGAGGCAGGTATGAAATTAAAGCAAACGAAACCAATTATCAATTAGTAAAAAAGTTGCGAAAAGGACAACATTATCCCGTTACTTTTACCTTTAATAATGTGCGCACTTTGTCCGATTTTTTGCAAAAAACAGATAAAAAATTTCTTTTTTCTGTTCACGAATTACAAAATTTGTTAGAAGATGAACAATTTTTGACTGAATTAGGATTTACAAAAAAGACATTACCAGCACTGTTTATACCGAACACCTATCAAATTTATTATGATATTGATGCGGATGAATTTGTAGAGAAGTTTCAAGCCTTTTATCATCAATTTTGGAATGAAAAACGATTGCACAAAGCGTTTTCACTTTCTCTTACGCCGGTCGAAGTAACCTCGTTGGCTTCAATTGTGGAGGAAGAAAATTACAAAGAATTTGAGAAACCGATTATTGCCGGCGTGTATATCAATCGTTTAAATACAGGCATGAAGTTGCAAGCCGACCCGACGGTGAAATTTGCGGTAGGTGATATTACGTTAAAACGCATTCTGTACAAACATTTGGAAACCGATTCGCCCTATAATACCTATATGTATGCCGGTTTGCCGCCGGGACCTATCCGTTTTCCGATGCCCTCCACCATAGATTCCGTTTTACAATACACAAAGCATAACTATTTGTATATGTGTGCGAAAGAGGACTTTTCTGGGGAGCATAATTTTGCCGCCACACACGCAGAACATGAACGAAATGCAACAAAATACCGGAATGCTTTGAACAAATTGCAGATTAAAAACTAAAAAAGTGTTTCTTTGCACCCTCAATGGCTCCGTAGTTCAGCTGAATAGAACGTCAGATTCCGGTTCTGAAGGTCGTGGGTTTGAATCCCGCCGGAGTCACTTTTACACCGTTTTCAGCGTTTTCTGTTTATTTTTCAGCATCAGCAGGGCTTTTTCGGCGCGCACTTTTCTGGTGGATTCATTCTTTGAGTCCCCCACCCAGTCGCAATAACCACGCTTATATCCGGCAGAAAGGCTTTGAAAAAATTCTAATGCTTCTAATTCATTTTTAAGAATGTCGGTTAATTCTTGTGGGATAGAAATTTCGTTTTTGTTTTGTTCCATATTTTTTATTATTAATTTATTTCCTCAAAATTTTTTCCATTCATTGTTTCAGTAGCTGTTTGCGCTTGTTCTAAATCCGATAGGATTGCTTGGTTCTTCAAAAGTAGTTTTCCTATTAACAAACTCTACTTTTCAAATCAATATTTTTCTGCATATTTTTTGTTTTTTTTTGAAAAAAAAAACAAAAATGAAATTTTGGTTTTGCGGAGAGAGCGAGATTCGAACTCGCGGTAGGGTTACCCCTACGACAGTTTAGCAAACTGTTGGTTTCAGCCACTCACCCATCTCTCCGGTCAAAGGCGGCAAAAATATATTTTTTTTAATGTGTTAATTGCATTTATTGTTAAAAAAACATTCTATTTTCGCGCAAAATTTTTTAATGGTATTTACAGTTTCACAAATTGCAGAAATAATATCAGCTTCCATAGAAGGAGATCCCAACGTGGCAATTCATACGATTTGTAAAATTGAAGAAGGCGTAAAAGGAGGATTATCTTTTTTGGCTAATCCCAAATATACTGATTTTATTTATGAGACAAACGCTTCTGCTGTAATCGTCAATAATGATTTTGTTCCTGAAAAACCCGTTAATACAACTTTAATTCGTGCGGAAAATTCTTATTTGGCATTGGCAAAATTATTGGATTTTTATCAACAGATGAAACCCAAAAAATCGGGGATTATGCAGCAAGCCTGCGTGGCAAGTACTGCAACTGTTGGCGAAAATGTGTATATCGGCGATTTTGTAAGTGTGGGGGAAAATGTAATAATTGGTGATAATGTGCATTTGTATCCGCATGTTTGTGTAGGTGATGGCGTAAAAATTGAGAAAAACTCTATTCTTTATTCGGGAGTAAAAGTGTATGCCGATTGTGAAATCGGACACGACACGATTATTCACGCAGGCGCAGTGATTGGCGCCGATGGCTTCGGTTTTGCACAACAAGACGGAGATCACTTTAAAGTGCCACAAATGGGAAATGTAATTATTGGAAATCATGTTGAAATTGGCGCAAACACCTGTATTGACAGGGCTACTTTGGGCTCCACGAAAATTCATGATTATGTGAAATTGGATAACCTTATTCAAATTGCACATAATTGTGAAATTGGAGAAAATACAGCGTTTGCCTCCCAAGTAGGCGTATCCGGCTCCACAAAAATTGGGAAAAAGTCTATTTTAGCCGGACAGGTAGGGGTGGCAGGACATTTAAAAATTGGTGATAATGTAATTATTGGAGCGCAATCGGGGGTAACAAACAATATCCCCGATAACAAAATTGTATTGGGATCCCCTGCAATCTCCGCATTAGATGAAAAAAAACTTATTATATATAGAAAAAAATTACCTGAATTGTTTAACCAAATTAACGAATTAAAAATGCAGATGAAGAAATCAGAGTGATTTTTTCAGATAACAAGTTTTTTATGAAAAAAAATCAAACCACTATCGCTTCGGAGGTTACCATCTCCGGAAAAGGATTGCACACAGGATGCGCTGTGTCTATTTCCTTGCAACCGGCGCCTGCAAATCACGGAATTGTTTTTCAAAGAATTGACCTGATTGAAAAACCTACAGTAAAAGCGCATATTTTGAATGTTACTGACACATCGAGAAGTACAAACCTTCAAGAAAATAACATCAACGTGAAAACCGTTGAACATCTTTTAGCTGCTTTGGCAGGAATGAATATTGATAATCTGCTCATTCTCATTGATGCAGAAGAGTTGCCTATTTTAGATGGGAGCGCCGCTTCTTTTATCAATATGATAAAACAGGCAGGAATAACCGAACAACCCGAACTGAGAGAGTATATTTCTGTTGATGAGGTTGTTAAATTTGAAAAACCAGATGTGGGTATTGAACTTATTTTAGTACCCGCCGAAAAATTCTCCATGTCGGTAATGGTGGATTATGGCACTTCTGTATTATCCAGCCAGTTTGCTTCTATTAAAAAAATGGATGAATTTGTAGAAAATATCGCTCCGTGCCGAACATTTGTTTTTCTCCACGAACTACATTATCTCATTAAAAACAACTTGGTTAGAGGTGGGGAACTGGATAATGCCATCGTTTTTGTTGATAAAAAACCCGATCCGGAAACTTTAGAAGAAGTAGGAAGTTTCTTCAATAAAAAAGATATCCAAATTAATGAAAACGGGACTTTAAATAATGTCAAACTGAGATGTTTTAACGAGCCGGCGTGTCACAAACTTTTAGATTTGCTGGGAGATTTATATCTTCTGGGGAGACCTATTAAAGGTGAAATCATTGCCCGCAAACCCGGGCATTTTGCCAATACCGAGTTTGTGAAGTTGATATATGAATATTTAGAAAATAGGGAAGGAACAAAACTTCATAACTAAAAGCTATACGCAATCCCCAACCCTAAAATCTCTTGAAATTGCACTCTGCGCTTGGGTTTTCCCGGCTCGTCGAATAATACTTTGTGATAGTACTTCAAATTGGTAGTAAGCGAAACGTTTAATACTTTTAAGAATTGATATGTAATCATTACGTCCCAGTCTACATCAAAATTCCCGAATTTTTGGTCTTTATCAGTGTAAGGCGTATAGAGGCGCAGGTTGGTGGCGATAAGTAAATTTTTCACGTCAGTATATCTGATTCCGGCTTTGAATGTCATACCCAGCGTACCCAAAGCAGTTTTATCTTCCGGAACACCATATGAAGTGCGCAATAGAGAATCGGTGCAACTTGTAATCAATCCCGCCACAGGAGAATAATATAAGGTTAGCAAATCTGTCCATTTCCAGTTTACACCAACAGAAAGCTCTGTATAAGAGGGAGAAAGCCAGCCGGAAATTTTATTTCGTGTGCCATCTCCCGGATAATTATACGCGTTGGTGTATTGTGATTTAAAAGTACCGTTGGCAGCAACAAACCACATACTCCTATTATGTTCCTCTGGGCTGATTTCATATCCAAATGTGGTTGTAAAGTTGATTTTATCATTGGCTTTCCTCCATTTATGGTCTTTAAAATCAGATGAATAAAGAATGCCGTAATCGGTATCCAAATTCGTATCCCAGGCAATTCTATTTTTCTTATAATTTAATGTAACATTGGCATAAACGATTCCTGAAAAATTGCTGTTTCCACCTGCCGCCCAATTCATTAAATAGGTTTGAGACACTTTAAGTCCCACTATGCCGGACAGCTTCCAATACTTTTTCCAGTTTGAAGGTTGCGGCTCTTCCTTATTGGCGATAGTATCTGTAATAGGTAAGTTGATTTTGTCCTCTTGCGTAAATCCATACGCCATAATACTTAAAAATAATAAAAAAATAAAAATTTTCTTCATAAAGTATTGATTTAATGTACGTTTATCTATTGAGTTTGTGATACGTTCTCCACCACCGTTCCGGCACAACATCTTTGCACGCCTTGTCGAAATCGTTTTTGGAACAGGGGAGGAAATATTTTTTATCTTGCTGAGTTTTAACGTGAAAGAAAGGAACTTCAATCCACCAACGTCCCGTTTTTTTACTTTGATAAAAAATCAACTCATTTAGTGCATGCGTTACCGGTATAGCATGTCGAAAATATTGGTCTTGTTCTTTAAAGAAAATATCGTTTTGCCGGTGGATAAAACCTTCAATAAAATACCAAAGTGTATGGGCAATAAGTTGAGAAGTTTGATTAGAATAATCGAGCATAGGGTCATATTCATAAATGCCAAATGACGTGAGTTTGTCGCTTAAACCTGCAAATAAAGCAATATGGCATATTTCCTCCCCATAAAAACCATTTGCGGAAGCGTTTGCATTACCTGGTGCATCGCTTTGACGAACAGCAGAAATATCTATAGACAGCATCTCTGCATTGCGTACGATCGGCTCAATCTCGTCCATATCTTTTCTTAATACACCCACCCGGTACGTCTCAAAATAGAGTTGGTTCATCAATTCAATATCTGCCTGACTATTCAAATAGGTTTGATATCCAATGTTTGAGTAATTTAGCAGATAATTGGGCTGTTGTAAAACAATTTTATTCAAATATCCGTCAGATGAGATCAAGTCTTTTTCGTTTCCCAAATCAAATTTTGAATCTACGGCAACAATATTCGCAACTTTTTCCAATTTTGTATATGCCTGATAATTAGCAAAAGCCAAGTCATTACTTCCGCCTAAAATAACAGGAATTACTTTTTGTTCCAATAAATACGCAATAATATCGGAAAGAATAGAGTAAGTGTCCTCCACTGTTTTTCCTATAATTAAATTGCCCAAGTCTAAAATAGATACATTGTTTTTCCAATAAAACAATTTGTAAAACTCCTTTCTAATTTCATCGGGCGCAGATTTACACCCTCCATTGTTTCTTGAATACCTTGCCTCCGGCACTCCCAAGACGGCAACATTTATATTTGATAAATCGGGCTCTTCGTTTTTATTGGTAAACCAAACATGACTTACCAGTAAATTGGGGTTAATAGGCTTATTTTCATGAAAATACCGATCAGCAACAGCGGGTTCAAAAAAAGGGAGGATCTCCATAACTATTTTTTTCTAAAAGAGCGTTTTTTTGCAGTAGGAACAGATTGCGCTATAATTTGAGAAACTTCAATATAAGTAAGTTGTTGTGGTATAACTCCTTTCGGAATTTTAAAATTATCCGTTCCATTAGTGATGTAAGCGCCGTATCGTCCATTTACAACTTTAATGTTGTCATTTTCGGGAAATGAAACCAAAATATTTTTAGTTCCCACATTGGCAATTTGTTGAATAGCTTCATCAAGTGTTAAAGTAGAGGCATTTGAACCTTTTTCTAATGTAATATTTTGGTTATTAAATTTTATATATGGACCATATTTTCCAACAACCACAAAAACTTCTTTATCATTATGTTTCCCTAATAAACGCGGGGCGCGAGCTTGGTCTAATTTTGCTTTTTCTTCTATAAGAACAATTGCGCCATCGAGGTCAATTTCTAAAGGATCCAAATCCTTAGGAATAGTAACAAACTCATCGCCAAATTTTATATATGGGCCGTATCGTCCCATACCCACCACAACGGTAGCATCTTTATAGATTCCCAACGTTTTGGGTAATTTAAAAAGATCGATTGCTTCGTCCAAAGTAATAGATTCAATGGATTGGTTTTTCTTCATGCGTGCGTATTTGGCTTTGTTATCTTCGTAATTATCTCCAATCTGCACCATTGGGCCATATTTTCCCAGCTTGGCATACACATTTTTTCCGGAACTGTCTTGCCCTAAAATACGCTCCCCACTTGCTTTCTGAGAGTGCGAGATAGCGATTTCAATAGAATTGTGAAATCCTTGATAAAAGTGTTGTAACATTTTTTGCCAAGCCACCACACCATCTGCAATATCATCAAACTCTTTTTCTACTTGTGCAGTAAAGCCATAGTCCATAATCGCTTCAAAATTACTTTGCAGGTATTCATTGACCACAATTCCAATATCTGTGGGGAATAATTTGTCTTTTTCGGCGCCATATTTCTCTTTGGAAATGTTTTCTTTTATTTCGTTATTTCTCAATAATAAATGTATAAAATTTCGTTCTTTTCCCGGGCGATTTTCTTTTACTACATACTCTCTTTTTTGAATAACTGAAATTGTGGGTGCGTAAGTTGATGGGCGTCCAATACCCAATTCCTCTAATTTTTTTACTAAGCCGGCTTCGGTGTAGCGCACAGGAGGTTGAGCAAATTTCTGTGTGGCTTTTATTTCCAATGCATTTAAAGATTCGCCTTGCACAACAGGAGAAATAACTCCCTCGGGTTCGTCTTGTTCATCATCCTTAGATTCAAAATAAACTTTTAAAAAACCTTGAAAAAGAACAACTTCCCCTGTTGCCACAAATTTTTCTTCACGATTAGAAACCGGAATATTTATGACCGTTTTTTCGGTAAGAGCATCGCTCATTTGCGAAGCAATGGTGCGTTTCCAAATCAATTCATATAAACGTTTGGTAAAAGTATCTCCCGGAATGGTTTGATTTTCCAAAGCCGTGGGGCGAATGGCTTCGTGTGCTTCCTGTGCCCCTCGCGTTTTGGTTACGTATTTGCGTGTTTTTGAGTACTCTTCGCCATACAACTTATCAATTTCCTGTTTTGCAGAAGCCAATGCCAAATTGGAAAGATTGACTGAGTCGGTACGCATATAAGTAATGTAACCTGCTTCGTAAAGTTGTTGGGCAATTACCATGGTTTTGGTAACCGAAAAACCCAATTTCCTTGCTGCTTCCTGTTGTAAGGTTGAGGTAGTAAAAGGTGGTGCCGGAGATTTTTTTCCGGGACTTTTTTCTACCGATGAAACAGAAAAGGTTGCATTTTTACAGTCATTTAAAAAATTTTGAGACTCCTCTTTTGTGTCAAATTTTTTATTCAATTCCGCAGTAAGTTCATTCTTACTATTTTTTTCCGATTGGAAATGCCCTACAATTCTAAAACTTGAAGTAGATTGAAAATGGTTTATTTCACGTTCGCGTTCTACAATCAATTTCACGGCAACCGATTGCACGCGACCAGCAGAAAGTTGTGGTCTAACCTTGCGCCAGAGCACTGGAGAGAGTTCAAAACCTACCAAACGGTCTAAAATTCTGCGGGCTTGTTGTGCATTTACCAAATCAATGTCTAAATTACGCGGATGCGACAATGCATGTTCAATCGCTTGTTTTGTAATCTCGTGAAATACAATACGTTTCGTTTTTCCTGTAGGAATTTTAGCGGCTTCTATCAAATGCCATGAAATCGCTTCGCCCTCGCGGTCGTCGTCGGTAGCTAACAACACTTCATTTGCTTCTTCTGCCATCTTTTTTATCTCGGCAATCAGTTTCTTTTTATCGGGCATGATTTCATAATGCGGGTAAAAATCTTGATGGATGTCAATTCCCAAATCTTTTTCAGGAAGGTCGCGCACATGTCCTTTGCTGGAGATGATTTCATACTCTTTCCCAATAAACTTTTGAATAGTTTTTGCTTTTGCAGGAGACTCTACAATGATTAGGTTTTTACTCATATTGTTTAGTATAATTTAAGAGAAAATAGTTTTAAAAAAATTTGGCGGCAAAAATATATTTATTATATAATAAATTTTAAAAAAATTACTGTGCCGTTGCCAAAGTAACCACACTGATTTTTATAGAAGGCACAACTGCCAATTTTTGAACCGCCGCTTCCAAGGTTGCGCCGGTGGTCAGTACATCATCGCAGAGTAATATGTGTTTGTGTTTTAATGCTTCTACATCAGTTAATTGAAATACATCTTTCACATTTTGCCAGCGATGAAAGCGGCTTTTCTTAGTTTGTGTTTCTGTAAATTCATTGCGAATCAACAAATTTGTGTAGTAGGGAACTTGCATACCTGCACTCAAGCCCTTAGCAATCCACTCACTTTGATTGTATCCTCTTTTTCTCTCTTTTTTCTTATGTAAGGGAATGGGGATTATCATATCTATTTTCTTCCATTTTTCATATTGAATGAGTTGCCTTCCATAAATATTTCCCAAAAAAAAACCCACTTCTTTTATGCCAAAATATTTTAAGTGATGTAAGATTTTCTGCACCCTATCTCCTTTTTTATAAAACAGAAATGCGCCCACATTCTCAACCGAAACACGTCCCCAAAACAGTTGAGCGATTGGTGACTGTTTAAACTCATGATAACGGGTTTCAGGCAAATTGTACAAACAATGCAAGCATAAAAGATATTCATGTTGCAACAAAACATTCCCGCAAGAGATGCAGGTGCGGGGGTAGAAGAAATTTAAGATGTAAGAGAACATAAGACAGTTTCATTGATTTGCGCGGCAAATATACATTCACAAATCCCGTTTGTCAAGGGGTAATTGTTTTTTTTATTCTTTTGTGGCGCAAAAAATAATCATGGCACTTATAAAATCTATTTCAGGAATTCGCGGCACTATTGGCGGTAAAACCGGCGAAAACTTTACCCCTGTTGATGTAGTAAAATTCACATCGGCATTCGTTACTTTAATTGCATTTAAATGTAGAGACGCGGCACGCCGAGTCTTTACGGGAAAACCTACAATCATAGTTGGTCGTGATGCCCGTGTCTCCGGCACTATGATTAATCATTTGGTTTGTTCCACATTACAAAGCATGGGAGTAAGTGTAATTGATATAGGACTTTCCACAACACCTACTGTTGAGATGGCAGTAATGAAACATCAGGCAGAAGGCGGTATCATTATTACAGCCAGCCACAACCCAATGGAATGGAACGCTTTGAAATTATTAAACGAGAAAGGAGAGTTTATTTCTGCCGAAGAGGGAAAAAGATTACTAGAAATTGCAGAAAAAGAAGATTTTAGTTTTGTTTCAGTTAATAGCATTGGTAAATATTCAAAATATAATAATGCTATTGAAGACCATATTAACGAGATTTTGAAATTGGATTTAGTGGATGTAAAAGCGATAGAGGAAGCCGGTTTTTCTGTAATTTTCGATGCTGTAAATTCAACGGGGGGAATAGCAATTCCTTTGTTGTTAGAAAAGTTGGGCGTAAAAAAGTATACAGCGCTATATGGCAAACCCACCGGCTTTTTTCCTCACAATCCCGAGCCACTGCCCGAACACCTCTACGAAATCTCCTCTATAATGCAGAAAGCAGGAAATTCTTATGAACTTACGGTCTTACAGTCTTCTGGTCTTGAATCCGAAACTCAAAACCCTAAACCCTTTGATGTGGGCTTTGCTGTTGACCCAGACGTGGACAGGTTGGCAATTGTGATGGAAAACGGAGAAATGTTCGGCGAAGAATATACTGTAGTTGCCATCGCTGATTATGTGTTACAATATAAAAAAGGAAACACTGTTTCCAATCTTTCTTCGTCAAGAGCGTTAAGAGATATAAGTGAGAAACACGGTGTTACCTATTCGGCAGCTGCGGTGGGAGAAGTAAATGTAGTGGAAAAGATGAAAGAAACCAACGCCGTTATTGGCGGCGAAGGAAACGGCGGCGTAATTCTTCCCGAACTGCATTACGGACGAGATGCCTTAGTGGGGATTGCCCTCTTTTTATCTTTTATGGCAAAAACTAAACTAAAATGCTCCGAAATAAAAGCTTTGTATCCTGATTATGTGATTATTAAAAAGAAAATTAAACTCACAAAGGATATTAATACTCAAGAGTTGCTGCAAAATGTTACCCAAAAATACGCATCTTATAATCCCAATACTATAGATGGAGTGAAGATTGATTTTGAAAAAGGCTGGGTGCATTTACGATCCTCCAACACCGAACCGATTATTCGTATCTACGCAGAAGAGGAAAATGAAGCAGAAGCGGAGAAATTGATAAATAACATTTTGGATATCATGAACTCAAAACAATAAGCAATACCTTCTTAACTCCTTAACTCATTAGCTCATTAACTTCTTTCAAACATTTCAAACATTTCAAACATCTCAAGCTTTTATGTACAGCATTATTGTTGAAAATCTTACAAAAATATTCGGACACTTTACTGCGGTAAACAACATCTCTTTTTCTATAAAAAAAGGGGAGATCTTCGGTTTTTTGGGAGCAAATGGCGCTGGAAAAACAACCGCCATGAAAATGATGTGCGGATTGCTTTTGCCCACCTCCGGAACCGCCAAAATTTCAGGATACGATTTGGCCACCCAATCGAAATTGATTAAGAAAAATATCGGATATATGAGCCAACGGTTTTCATTGTATGACGATTTAACGGTGTATGAAAATATGCAACTTTTTGGCACTATTTACAAGATTGATAAAAAAACATTAGAACAGCGGATTCAGGAAAGCTTGGATGAGTTGAATATGTACAACTTTGCTAAAGATTTGGTGCGCTCAATCCCGTTGGGCTGGAAACAACGGTTGGCTTTTGCCACAGCACTGTTGCACCGACCGCAGGTTGTGTTTTTAGATGAACCCACCAGTGGAGTTGACCCCATTGTTCGTAGGGAGTTTTGGGGATTGATTTATAAAACCGCCGCCACCGGTGTTACCATTTTCGTTACCACACATTATATGGATGAAGCCGAATATTGCGAAAGAATCTCCATTATGGCAGAAGGAGAATTGAAACTTATTGGCACCCCCACCGAATTGAAAGAAAGGATGGGAGTGCCCACCATTGACGACCTTTTTGTAAAATTTGTAAATAGATAATTATGAAAGCGTTTCTATCAATATTGCAAAAAGAGTTTATCCATATTTTACGCGACAGAGTGTCTCTGTTTTTGGTTTTGGCAATGCCCGTTGCCCTTATCCTGCTTTTCGGATTTACTATAAGTACCGAAATCAGAAATGCGAAAATCTCTATCTTAGACCAGTCAAAAGATTCAAAATCAAAACAGTTGATTGAAAATATCACTGCTTCGGGATATTTTCAATTGGTTAATTTTTTAGAATCGGAAGCAGAAATTGACCACGATTTCAAAAACAAACAAATCAAAATTGCGATCATTATTCCGCCGCGGTTTGAAGAATCATTAGCAGTTGAACACATCGCTAATATTCAAATTATTAACGATGTGTCGGATATTAATATTGCTTCCATTTTAAACAACTATTTGAGAGCGGTTTTCAACGATTACATAACCAATTACAACAGCCAAAACCAAGCACCCGAAACGCCTATCTCTATTGTAACAACCATGCAGTACAATCCGGAGTTAAACAGTGTGTATATGTTTGTTCCCGGAATTATCACACTTATAATGATTATCATCACGGCATTGATGTCGTCTATTACATTAGCCCGCGAAAAAGAAACCAATACCATGAATATGATGTTGATTACAACCGTTAAAAAAATCAATATCGCCATTGGAAAAGTTATTCCGTATATGCTCCTTTCTTTAATCAGTACGGTTTTTATTTTGATTATCAGCGTTTTTGTTTTTCACATGCCCATTAAAGGAAGTATTGGGTTGTTGATTTTTTTGTGTATTATTTTCATGTTTACCGCCGCCTCTTTCGGGTTGCTTATTTCGGCAGTATCTAAAACACAATTAGATGCTATGATGGTTACCATGATGGGGTTGTTTTTGCCCACGGTGTTACTGTCGGGATTTCTATTTCCGTTAGACAATATGCCGCTCTTCTTTCAGTGGTTAGCCGATATTTTCCCTGCCAAATGGTTTATCATTGCCATCAAAGATGTGATGCTCAAAGGCGCTACATTTAATGATATTTGGAGATATTTGCTTATTCTTACCGGAATGTCTGTGCTAATGGTAGGGTTCAGTTTGTCGCAAATAGACAAAAGATAAGAGGCCATTGCTTGCAACTCTTAAAAACCCGCAAAAGAAAAAAATTATCTCATATCCCTTCTTTTCTGAAAATATATAAATTCAAAGTTTTGGCGTTGTGTGGTTTGGATAATTTTTAGGGGAATACCGTTGTTTTTATACAAAAAATCTATCTTTGCGGCATGAAAGAAAATAATTACACTTTAGACCGCGAGCGAGTTCAGAAACTAACGCCCGCTATGTTTGTTGAAACTACTATTACAGAACTGAAAGCACAACTTGGCAACGAACGCGTTGTGCTTGGATTATCCGGAGGGGTGGACTCCACGGTAACCGCAGTTTTGTTAAATAAAGCTATAGGGCAAAATCTCTTCTGCATTTTTGTTGACCATGGCTTGTTGCGTAAAAACGAATTTGAGACCGTTTTGGAAAATTACAAAATCTTTGGGCTGAACGTTATCGGCGTGAGAGCCGCACAGCGTTTTTACGACGCGTTAAAAGGGGTTACTGACCCCGAAACCAAACGCAAAATTATCGGCAAGGGTTTTATTGACGTTTTTGAAGAGGAAGCCAACAAGTTGCAAAATATCAAATGGTTGGGTCAAGGCACTATTTATCCCGACATTCTCGAATCGCTAACCGCAACCGGAAAAGTTATCAAATCGCACCACAACGTGGGTGGGCTGCCAGAAAAACTGAATCTGAAATTAGTAGAGCCGCTCAAGTTTTTGTATAAAGATGAGGTGCGCAAAGTGGGTGCTGCACTGGGCATTCCTGAGGCGTTCCTGCAAAGGCATCCTTTTCCAGGACCTGGATTGGGCGTGCGTATTCTCGGAGAAATTAACGCAGAAAGAGTGCGCATTTTGCAAGATGCCGACCACATTTTTATTAGCAGATTGAGAGAACATGGTTTGTACGACAAAGTATGGCAAGCAGGCGCTATCTTGCTGCCCGTGAAATCGGTAGGCGTAGTTAATGGAGAAAGAACTTATGAAAGTGCTGTTGTGCTAAGAGCCGTGCACTCAATCAACGCCATGTCTGCCGAGTGGGTAGAGCTCCCCTACGAGTTTCTATCCAAAATTTCAAACGAAATCATTCAAAATGTGAAGGGGGTAAACCGTGTGGCTTATGACATCAGTTCCAAACCGCCCGCAACTATTGAATGGGAATAATTTTAGTTGTTCATTAATTTCAATGGGTCTAAACCTTGAACCTTGAACTTATTATGATTTCCGAACAAATAGAATCTTATTGCGAATCTCACACCTCAAAAGAGAACGTGTTGCTTTACCGTCTCAACCGAGAGACCCATATAAAAATTATGAATCCGAGAATGATTGCAGGGCAATTGCAAGGCGCTTTTCTATCCATGATTTCAAAAATGATGAAACCGTTAAATATTCTTGAGATAGGTACCTTTACAGGATATTCCGCTTTGTGCCTGGCAGAAGGATTACAACCCGGCGGCACTCTGCACACCATTGAGATTGACGAAGAATTGGAAGAGATCATTACTAAATATTTTAATCTATCGGAACACAAGGAAAAATTGCACTTGCATATCGGAAATGCCTTAGAGGTTATCCCAACATTGAATAATACCTGGGATTTAGTGTTTATGGATGCCGAAAAAATAGAGTATTTACAATATTATGAAATGATTTTACCCCAAGTAAAAAAAGGAGGTCTTATCTTGGTTGACAATGTGTTGTGGAATGGAAAAGTATTAGAACAGATTGCAGAAAATGATACCGAGACTAAAGTAATTGTTACCTTTAATCGTTTTATACAAGACGACCCTCGCGTAAATAATCTACTTTTGCCGGTGCGTGATGGATTGATGTTGATTGAAAAATTATGAAGCACAAAATAACCCTCAATGTTACGAATTGATATATTAACACTATTTCCGCAGATGTTTTCCGGCGTTTTTTCCGAATCTATTATTAAAAAGGCTGTGGACAGAAACCTCATCGAACTGCATACGCACAATATTCGGGATTATTCATTAGACAAGCACAAACGGGTGGATGATTATCCTTTTGGCGGGGGCGCCGGAATGGTAATGATGGTAGAGCCCATTGCGCGTTGTATTGAACAACTGAAATCGGAACGCAATTATGACGCCGTACTTTTTATGGCACCCGACGGGAAAACATTTACACAATCGAAAGCAAACCAACTGTCGTTGTATAAAAACATTATTATACTTTGTGGCCACTACAAAGGGGTGGATGAGCGCGTTCGGGAAATCTTCATTACAGAAGAAATTAGCATTGGCGATTATGTTTTATCGGGTGGAGAAATTGCCGCCATGGCTGTCGTGGATGCCATTGCGCGAATCATTCCGGGCGTACTCAACGATGAGTCTTCCGCACTTACAGATTCTTATCAAAACGGACTGCTCTCGCCGCCGGTTTACACCCGTCCGGCAGATTATCAAGGACATAAAGTTCCCGAAATCCTCCTTTCCGGACACGAAAAAAATATCTCCGATTGGCGTTTTGAACAACAACTGGAGAGAACAAAATTAAGAAGACCCAATTTATTGTGAAATGAAAAAACTGTTCATCTTTACTTTTTTTATTTTTTTGTTGGGGTTTTGCCCGGCACAATCCATCTTTTTTGAAGGTTTTGAAGGCACCGGTTTTCCCCCACCTGGCTGGAATATTATTGATGTTTCAGGTACAAAGACGTGGTTTAGAAGTACAGATTATCAACACAGCGGCAACGCATCTGCTGAGCATGGTTGGCTGGCAGGAAGTGTTCAGGCAACTGCATTGGTTACTCCACCCATACAAATTCCAACCTACGGAAACCCCGAACTTGATTTTTGGTCAAGAATACAACTTGTTGGCTACAATAATAGTAGCAAAATATTAATATCCACAACTGTTAACAACGACATCAATGCGTTTACTTTGGTTAAAGTATTAGCAGGAGATGAGGTTACAATAGCCGCTTGGCGTAATATAATTATTCCATTAAACGCTTATCTTGGACAAACCATCTATATCGCTTTTTTATATACTGCAGATAATGGCCCCAGATGGTTTATTGATGATATTAAAGTTAACCATTTTGCCAGCTTTACGGATATTCAGCCTGTAGGCATTACCCCTATTTCCGGCGATTATCCGCTGTTTTCTTCTAACGAAACAATCACTGTGCGTGTAAAAAACAACGGCGGCACTCCCGCAAGCGGCTTTAATCTGAAATTATTTGACAATGGTAATCTTAAGGCTACAGAGTTGTTTCCAAGTTCTATTCCAAGTTTGGGAGAGGTAACTTATACTTTCAACACTAAGTTAGACCTCTCTACCGCAGGAATGCACAAGGTAAAAGTGGTTACAAACTTACCCGGCGACCAAGTGCCTGCAAACGATACGGCAACCTCCATGATTAACAACTTGGGATGCAGTGTTATTAATTCATTTCCCTATTTTGAAGGGTTTGAAAATAACGGCAATAATCTGCCCCCATGTTGGACACAAGAGTTTGTAGCAGAAAACTATTCGTGGAGGGTTTACAACGCAGCAGGAGCACAGAGTATTGGTATTGAACCCATTGAGGCATTTGAGGGCAGTTACAGAGCCTTCTTTTATACAAATGGTAAAGATGGCGCTATTGTTAAATTGATTGCACCGCCTATGGATATAAGTACATTAGAAAATCCTGTTTTAAAGTTTCATCATGTGCAACGCTTTTATGCCGGCGACCAGGACAGTTTGAAAGTTTACTTTAAAACAGGCGCTCACGAACCATGGGTTTTGTTAGTAAAATTTACGGAAACTATTACAAATTGGACTGAACGAATTATCCCATTGCCCGAACCTTCAAGCCAATATTACATTGCCTTTGAAGCGTATGCCGAATGGGGATATCCCGTTCAAATAGACGCAGTTACAATTGATGACTATGTGGGAAAAGATATTGCTGTGAAAGATATTAACCCGAAAGGTACTCATTTGGGGCTTTCCAGCCAGGAACAGGTTACGGTAACTCTGAAAAACAACGGCAGAGACCCAATTACCGGATTCAATCTTATATTATATTGTAATGAAAGTTTGATTTCCACAGAGACATACACAAACTCTATTCCCGGGCTGGGTGAAGCAAACTATATTTTTAATACTAAAGTTGACCTCTCAGTATCAGGATATTACAAATTAACAGTAGTTGCGGAATTGGAAGGCGACGAGGTGCCGGAAAACAACGAATTGACAGTAATTGTAAGAAATTTAGTCTGCGACGCACTTACTTTCCCTTACGATGAAGGTTTTGAAGAGGAACTATTTCCGCCTCACTGCTGGACAAAAGTAGGTGAATGGAAAAGAGTGCCTTACAGCGCTCATACCGGAATAGGCAGGGCAAGTTATGCCTGGTGGGATGGCTCGTTGGGATGGCTTATTTCTCCCAAGTTCTCTATTCCTGAAGTAGGAGATTTTATGTTGGAGTTTTGGTCGCATATTTATGAGAAAAAATTCTTTACCTACTCAGGAGTCTGGATTTCAACTACCAATAACAACCCCTCATCGTTTACAGAGATTCTTAGTTTATCGGGCGACCTTATCCCTGATGAAATATGGAAAAGAATTGAGGTTCCTTTAAGCAATTATGCAGGAAAAGATATTTATATTGCATTCAAATATACAAATTCCGGAGGGCAATCGGGGCATTGCTGGTCTATTGATGATATAAACATTTTTAATTTGAGCAATTTTATTGATGCT
>Ga0209628_10000185_pt1 | contig 35771 bp, 35 predicted proteins | sample TergutCu122P4_FD_187285 | JGI IMG/M metagenome (GOLD analysis project Ga0209628, IMG submission 187285) | Cubitermes ugandensis P4 segment gut microbial communities from Kakamega Forest, Kenya - Cu122 P4 (SPAdes) (version 2) | ecosystem: Host-associated > Arthropoda: Insects > Digestive system... | reverse complement strand
TGCGCATTCAAATTTCCTATGCACAGCGCACTTACAAGGGCTATGCAAACTGATTTTGTAATAAATTTTACCATAATCTTTAAATTTTTGAGGTTATTAATAATTAAAAAATGTTTAAAAAAAAATATTGGGCAAAGATATAATTTTTTTTAATATGGTACGAACAAATAAAAAAAAATTAAGAGTGAAATTGTTTTTTTTATTTGTAAAAAAACTACGCGCTTAACGAGCGAAAGGTAAACTTCCCGTAGGGATGTGAGCTTTGTAAAAAAGCGTTATACGTGTAATCAGTATGTCGTAGGCTTGAAACTCGTTCACAATGTTGTTTCATCTCTGACGGGTTGAGGTTGCATAATCGTATCATCATTCCGAAAGGAGCATCAGCGGAATGAGGAATCTCATGTAATATCGCAATCTTTACATTATCATCAATTTATAATATTAATATGAAAATTTAATGCTTTTGTCTTGCCACTATGTTTGTATTTCAAAAAAACATGTACTTTTGCCTTTTTAAAAATATTAAAAAAATGGACAAAGGAAACAAACCTGTCTCTGATTTTATAGAGAGATATTATCTGCACTTCAATGCTGCCAGTCTTGTTGATGCTGCAAAAGGATATGAAGCCCACCTTACAGAAGGGGGAAAAATGATGATTACATTAGCAGGCGCTATGAGTACTGCCGAATTGGGAAAAATATTGGCAGAGATGATTCGTCAAGATAAAGTGCATATCATATCTTGTACAGGTGCTAATTTGGAAGAAGATATTATGAACTTGGTTGCGCACAACTGCTACAAACGGGTACCGCACTATCGTTATTTGACGCTTCATGATGAAAAAGATTTGGTGGATAACCATTTTAATCGCGTAACCGACACCTGTATCCCCGAAGAGGAGGCATTTCGCCGCATTCAGCGTCATATCTACAAACAGTGGAAACAGGCAGAAGTTGCAGGTGAGCGTTATTTTCCACACGAATTTATGTATAAAATGTTGCTGTCGGGAGATTTGAAGCAATACTACGAAATTGACCCGAAAGATAGCTGGATGCTTGCCGCAGCAGAGAAAAACTTGCCTATCGTTGTCCCGGGCTGGGAAGATTCGACAATGGGAAATATTTTTGCTTCATATTGCATCAAAAACGAATTGAAACCTTCCACAATAAGGACGGGTATTGAATATATGCAGTTCTTGGCAAAATGGTATATGGACAACTGCTGTGGAAAAGGTATAGGGTTTTTCCAGATTGGAGGTGGCATTGCAGGAGACTTCCCCATTTGTGTCGTCCCCATGCTATATCAAGATTTGGAGATGGAAGATGTGCCGTTTTGGAGTTATTTCTGTCAGATTTCTGATTCCACAACAAGTTATGGTTCCTATTCCGGCGCAACGCCAAACGAAAAAATCACATGGGGAAAACTATCGGTTGATACTCCTATGTTTGTTATCGAATCAGACGCTACTATTGTAGCACCTTTGATTTTTGCGTGGTTATTGGGGATGTAATAATACCTCAATAGCAAGTACACACCAAATTTCTGTCGCCGAAAGCGTCGTCAATGCGGGTTACGGCAGGGAAATACTTGTCTTCCTTAGAAACTCCTTTCGGGAAAGCGGCTTGTTCACGGGTATATGGATATTCCCAAACGTCGGCACAAATCATAGCGGCTGTATGTGGTGCATTTTTAATGAGGTTGTTATCTTTGTCGGAACTACCTTCTTCAATGTCTTTGATTTCCTGTCGAATGGCAATCAGTGCATCGGCTAAACGATCCAATTCGCTCAATGGTTCGCTTTCGGTTGGCTCGACCATTAATGTTCCATGAACGGGAAAAGCCACGGTTGGAGCGTGAAATCCGTAGTCCATCAAACGTTTTGCAAGGTCAATAACAGGGATATTGGCAGTATGATGGAAGGTATTGCAGTCTAATATCATTTCGTGGGCGCAGTGTCCGTTTTTACCTACATATAGGATTTTGTAGTCGTTTTGCAGACGGGCACGCAGATAGTTGGCGTTGAGTATTGCTATTTTTGTTGCTTCGGTCAAGCCTTTGCCACCAAGCAGTTTTATGTATGCGTAAGCTATGGTGAGAATTTGCGGACTTCCGTACAAAGCCGATGAAACGGCAGATATAGCCTTTTTACCGCCTCCTTTCACTACAGGATTTCCGGGTAAAAACGGTTCTAAATGTTTTGCTACACAGATTGGACCTACTCCTGGTCCGCCGCCACCATGCGGATTAGCAAATGTTTTGTGTAGATTCAAATGGCAAACGTCAGCACCGATAAATCCCGGACTTGTTAAGCCGACTTGCGCATTCATGTTGGCGCCGTCCATATAGACTTGTCCGCCGCAGTCATGGATTATTATCACTATTTCTAAAACATTTTCTTCAAAAACGCCGTGAGTTGAAGGATAGGTAATCATCAGGCATGAGAGGTTTTCTTTGTGCTGTTCGGCTTTGGATTTCAGGTCGGCAATATCAATATTGCCTTGTGCGTCGCAGTTGACGATGACGATTTCCATCCCAGACATACTGGCAGAAGCCGGATTGGTTCCATGTGCCGATGAAGGTATTAAACAGACATTGCGATGCGCTTGTCCGTTGGCTTTATGGAAGGCTTGAATAACCAACAGACCGGCATATTCACCCGAAGCACCGGAATTGGGTTGTAATGATGTCGCCGAAAATCCCGAAATGACGGCTAAGTCTTTTTCTAACTCTTCTATCATTTCCAAATATCCTGCTGCCTGTTCCTGTGGTGCAAATGGATGGATGGCGGCAAATTCGGGAAAACTCAATGCAAACATCTCTGTCGCTGCGTTCAGTTTCATGGTGCAAGAGCCTAACGGAATCATGGCTCTATTGAGCGACAAGTCTCTGTTTTCCAACTTTTTCATGTAGCGCATCATGTCGGTTTCGCTGTGATAACTGTTAAAAACGGGATGGTTGAGATAAGAAGAAGTACGGGTAAGTTCTTTTGGCAAAGTGGTTATCTTTTCACATTCCGAAGGATTGCAAACAAAGGGTGAAAATGGTTTTCCTGCTGTTGTTGCCAAGATGTTAAGGATGTTGTTGATGTCGGAAAGTTTGGTGATTTCATCTATGCTGATTCCGATGTTTTTTTCGTTAATGTAACGAAGGTTGATTTTTTGAGATAGTGCTGCCGATTTGATTTTTTCAATCGTAACATTGCTGGGAATTTCTAATTGTACCGTATCGAAAAAGTAACGATTGAGGTTTTTATAGCCATATTTTGCTGCTTCATTGGATAAAACGCCGGAGAGGATGTTAATGTGTCGTGCTATCTTTTTTATGCCTTCCGGACCGTGATAGGCTGCCCAAAATCCCGACATAATAGAAAGTAAAGCCTGTGCAGTACAAATGTTTGAAGTAGCTTTTTCACGTTTGATATGTTGCTCTCGTGTTTGCAGCGACATTCGCAAAGCGCGGTTTCCTTTGGCGTCTTTCGATACGCCGATAATACGCCCCGGCATAAAGCGTTTAAATTCATCCGTCGAAGCCAAATACGCCGTATGTGGTCCACCGAATGCCATCGGTAACCCAAAACGTTGAGCGCTTCCAACTACAATATCAGCGCCCCATTCGCCCGGAGGAACGAGTAAGGCAAGGCTCAACAAGTCTGTCGCTACAACGCAAAGAACATTTTTCTCGTGTAGCGACTTTACGAAAGCGCTATAATCTTCCACCGCTCCAAATCCCGAAGGATATTGAATCAAAGCACCGTAAAATGTTTCATCAACAATGTTTTCCGTAACTTTTCCGAAAACGAGTTCAATACCAAGCGGTAAAGCGCGTGTTTCCATAACGGCTTTTGTTTGTGGAAAGACATCCTCTGCCACGAAGAATTTATTAATACCGTCTTTAACGGCTTGACGCGGACGGGCATTGAAAGCCATAATCATGGCTTCGGCAGCAGCAGTACCTTCGTCAAGCAGTGAACAGTTCGACAGAGGCATCGCTGTTAAATCGCAAACCATGGTTTGAAAATTTAACAGCGCTTCCAATCTTCCCTGCGAAATCTCCGCCTGATAAGGCGTGTAAGAGGTGTACCAGCCCGGATTTTCTAAAATGTTGCGCTGAATAACCCCCGGCATAATAGAGGCATAATAGCCCATGCCGATATAATTACGAAAGATTTGGTTTTTCGATGCCAACTCTTTCAAACGTTCCATCATCTCTAATTCGTTGATACCTTCCGGCAATAGAAGCGGATTTTTCAATCTGATAGCATTTGGAACTGTTTCGTTAATCAGTTGTTCAACCGATTGTACTCCAATCGTTTTACACATTTCTTGTACTTCCTCATCACGCGGTCCAACGTGCCGACTTATAAAATTATTGGTAATCATATCACTGTTATTTAATGAATTATGCTTTTATTTGAACTTTTGCAAAGGTACTATTTTTCTGCTACTGTTCATTAAGCAACGCAGGGAAACCCTTCAAAAATTTTCATTTCCTAAATAACCTGCAATCAGTAATAAATAATTTGACAATGAAACCGCAGTTACAGCCGAACATCCGAATAATTTGATGAAGATTTGCGCAATCAAAGGGATAAGAGTTCCTCCCCTATCTTGCCCCCAGCAATATATATCTTGTGGTAACTGATAATAATACGCCAAAGAATATTCAGTACATCATCGGAACTCAACAAAGGATAGAAATTCGACGAATAAAACGAAAATGAGAACAAAATAATGACAGCAATAATCAGAAAATATTAAGTTTATGTAAGGGATTTCATTTTTAGAAGTTCATTATTTTAGCAATAAATTACCCACCTACGGATTATTATTGCAAGCGTTTACATCCAAATAAAGTGATGCACCGAGCGATGCTGTAAATTCACCTTTGATTTCAATAAAATCTGTAGCACGCATAACAACATTTTTCCCGTTAGCAATAGTATTTGACGCACCGTTTCCGCCTATGGTAATACTCTTCTTTAATTTAGTGTTATCATAACTGTCAAAATTATATGACGAAGAATTAATCACTTCATTTCCGCATATTAATTTATAAACTTTCACATAGTCAACATACATTACTGCAGGAAATTGGGTCGTGTTATTTGGCTGATGATTTTGCCAAGACTCAATTCCTATACCCAAAATAATTTGAACAAAATCTACAATACCGGGATTGGGGAAATTTCTTACTGCAACTCTATCAACATACCAAATCAATTTGGTGGGAGTCCATTCTACTGCGAATGTACGCCATGTATAGGCATAGCTGGGTATGGCAACATCCATTTGATTATTATATATTCTATGGTCACATTCCGGACAACACTGCATATTTATTGGCTTGCCTCCGCAATTAGACATACAATTATGGATATTATGGCAATAATGCTTATGTATATTTGTCCCCATTGTGGTTGATGGCTTATGTCCTAACATCTCAAAGATATCTATTTCTGCTTCATTGGAGGCAGTGTTATCTCTTCTCCATGTCCAAAATGAAGGGTGTAATCCCCATTCGTATGGTACATTTATCCGTGCTTCAATATATCCATAATGAGCAAAATAATCATAACAAGTTTGAATACCACCGGATGAATAATAGTATGTATTCCCATTAATTACAACCGTATCTCTAATAGCTTTTATTACCAAATTTCCATTGCCGTCTATGGAAACATTTTTTCCCATGAGTACTGAAATATCATTTTTTACATCTTGAACAAAATTGTTAGACTTCCACCAAACAGTGCTATCAAAATAATTAAAGTCATCTCCCCAATACAACTCCCAATGTTTGTCAACTGCCGGATGTTCGGGAGGATAAGAAGGTTGTGCTCCTAGCCCGGGAGGTGTCCCAATACCTTTGTCAGGCTCTTGTCCAAATGCAGGAATAACAAACATTCCTGCTAAAACTGTTATTATTAAATATGTTTTCATTGTTTTTTACTTTTTAATTATTTTCATCATTTTTTCGTCAACTTGCAAATAATAAACCCCTACGGAGTAGTCCGACAGGTTTATTTCCGTGTTGCGAACATGATGCAACAGTTTGCCGTCGGTTGAGTACAGTTTTACTTCGGGAATAGGTTCATTTTCGATTTTTATATAAACCTTGCCGGTTCTAACGTTTGGATATATCAAAACGTTAGACATTTGGGTTACATCTTCTATGCTTTCTATGCCGACCCAAAACTGTGCTATCACTTTGGCAGGGTAATAGTCGTTTGCGACTATGGCGCTGTTGGTCATGGTTACGGTGTAATTGCCAACTTCGTTAAAGGTGATGATACCGTCAGAAATGGTATAATCGTCGTTTATTGTAGCGGGCGAACCATCTTTTTGCACCTCAAAAACAGTGGCGACACCTTCAAATTGTGCCTGTGAAGAAAAATCAACCGAAGAACCGGGTTCAACTGCCTGAGGAAGTAATGTTTGGGTGCCCAGAAATCTATAAAACGGGTCGCTTATCTTTTTGGAAATCGCATACAGGTCGGACAAGGGAAGACGGTTGTTCCAACAATCTACTCTATCAATTAGTGGATTATTGCTGATATCTAAACTAGTTAACTGATTGTTTTCACATGCAAAACCATCCAATAAGGGGTTGTTGCTCAAATCCAAACTGGTTAACTTATTGTTTGCACATCCAAATCCTTCTAATGCAATATTAGTGCTTAAATCCAACTCCGTTAACCGATTGTCGGAACAACTTAAGTGTATTAACGCGGTACATCCATTCACATTTAAAGTGGTTAGTTGATTTTCGTAGCACCATACACGCATTAAGGCAACATTAGCGCTCAAATCTAAACTGGTTAGCTGATTCGTATAGCAATTTAATTCTTTTAATCCAACGCATTTACTTAGGTCTAAACTTTTCAACTGGTTTAGTGCACAACTTAAATTTATTAACGACGCGCATCCACTCAGGTCTAAATCGGTTACTCTCGCATAAGAACAACCAAAAGCCGGAAAAAAGCAATCACCACTTCCTCCTGTAATGGTTACCTGAAAAGAATTGAAGCTGTCGTAAAAAAAAGTTATCCTTTCTACTCCTCCCGTTCCTTTTTTTGTCTCAACAAATCCATTTCCCCAGTCGATAGAATAATCTTTATTTGCCGTTGCTTGAATAAAAAGCACTTTTTCAGAACCACCGCCGCCTGCCCATGTGATTTTTATTACCTCTTTAGCCGTTATATTAAGGCTAAATACAATGCCTAATATGAATAAAATGATTTTCTTCATAATTTTATCTTTTAGAAAATTTACATTGCAAAGGTAAAATTTATTTTGTTAAAATCATTTTTTTGGTTAGGGCAAACGCATATAAAATATAAAGAAAATAATATGTGTTTTTCATGCGAAAAACCTTATTTAATCTAAAATAATTCCATATAATAACCTTAGTAGCAAAGAATTGCAATCATTTTCCAACCTCATTACCTTATTTTTAATTTATTTAATAAGCGAATAAGGGAGATGTATTTGTGTTATTCCTTGATACTAAGGGTGCCTGATTCCCCTCCTTTAGAGGGGGAGGGGAGGTTAATAAGGGCATAAGCATTTAAATTTTCATTATCATAGTTTCACAATACATATAACTGATTTTTAATGTGTCTGCTCTGTCACGAACAAAGAGTGATAAAATTTTTTACTACTTTTGTCAAAATTTTAAATTATGAACGAAATTGTCATTTTAGGTATTCTAATTAGGAATGAAGTAGTAGATATTGTTTCTTTTCAGCAGTTGCTGACTAAATATGGGAATGTGATTCGAACAAGGCTGGGATTGCATGAGAATCATTACGAAACGCCGACGATTAGAGGGCTCTTATTGTTGGAGATGGTTGGAGATGCTGCAGAAATTGCTTCCTTTGAGAAAGCGGCGCGGAAAATTTCGGGAATATTAGTACAGAAAATGGTTTTCCCCTTTTAACGATGCAACGTTATTTTTTGAAATTGGCATATAATGGGGCTGCGTATCATGGTTGGCAGATTCAGTCGAATCCTGCTACGATACAGCAGGTATTGGAAGAAGCCGTTTCCATGCTTCTGAAAGATGCTATTTCATTGACAGGGTGCGGACGTACCGATGCCGGAGTTCATGCCAGAGTGTATTATGCTCATTTTGAAACAGATGTCGTATTCGACGAAACGCTTTTAATAAAAAAATTGAACGCCTTTTTATGTAACGACATCGTTATTTATAACTGTTTTAAAGTTCCATCCGACTTAAATGCCCGTTTCAGCGCCACTTTCCGTACATACCATTATTATATAGCGACACAGAAAGACCCTTTTAGAAAAGAGTTTGTTTATCCGATATATCGTGATATTGATTTTGATAAAATGAATGAAGCAGCAGCGATTTTACGGGAATACATTGACTTTTCTTCATTCGCCAAATCGAAAACCGATACTAAAACCAATAACTGTATCATCACAAAAGCCGTTTGGGAGCAAACAGAAGAACCACATATTTGTGTTTTTAAAATCACAGCGAACCGTTTTTTGAGGAATATGGTGCGCGCGGTGGTCGGCACTTTGTTGGAAGTAGGTTATGGAAATATTACTTTAGAAAGGCTTAGAGAAATCATTGAGTCGAAAGACAGACAGCAGGCAGGAGCAAGTGCGCCTGCACAGGCTTTGTTTCTGTATGATATTGGGTATGAGATGTAATGTGTTGGTGGTATTATTAGTTTGAAAAAACAGAATATTTTTCATTTCATTTTTTTTTGAATTGTTTTAAAACTATCCTACCTGAATAATTTGATTTCATCTTATCCATTTCCATAATTCTTTAAAACTTGCTTTTTTCCCGTACATTAAAATTCCGGTTCGGTATATTTTAGCGGAAAGCCATGTTATAAGCCAAACTGTTGCTATTAATAGTGTTATGGAAATTAACAGTTGCCACCAAGGAACGCCAAACGGAAGGCGTGCCATCATGGTGATGGGCGATGTGAAGGGAATCAGTGAGAGCGCTATCGCCATCACGCCATCGGGGTTGTCAGGAACACGAAACGCCGTTACAAGCGCTATGAGCATTGGCACGGTGATGGGTAATATAAATTGCTGGGTATCACTTTCGTTATCAACAATGGAACCGATTGCCGCAAATAATGAAGCATAGAGCAGATAACCGAATACAAAGAAGATGAAAAAAGCAGATAACATGATTACATAATTGACCGACAAAACCGATTCTACGATATATTTAATGTTTTCGCCTTGTGATAGACTCATGTCCGCCGTCAAGGCATCAATGTTAACACCCATCATTTGTTGAGATTGCGCAATTTGTGAAACATCGGCGCTATGCAACAACCCACTTAAAAAAACACTCGATATTCCCATGATTATCAAAGTGAAAACAATCCAAAGTACAAACTGTGTTAATCCCACTAAGGCAATGCCGATGATTTTTCCTGCCATCAGTTGTACCGGTTTAATAGTTGAAATCATTACTTCGACCACACGGTTTACTTTTTCCTGCATCACACCGTTCATCACCTGCGAACCGAAGATGAAAATGACCATATAAATCAATATTCCGAAAGCCATCGAAAGTATCATTCTTATTTCGGGATAACTGCGTTCTTCTTTTTTGCCGTCTTCTGTCATTCGGATGGCGTTAACAACAACGTTTCCGGATTTTATGGAGGCTAAAGTTTCATCATCCACGCCGGAAGATTTCAATTTTAACCGCTCTATCTCTTTTTGCATGACATTTTTTATATAACTTTTCATGCCCATTCCGGTTTGAGATTTTGAGAAGATATTGGCGGTTTCGGGTATAATATTTTGTGTTTTAGGGATATAAATCAGCGCATAACTGTTCGATTGTTGATATATTTCTTTGGCGGCATCCAAGTCGTTCGGCGAAATATGGAAAAAAGTATATTGGTCGTTATCGGAAAACGTTTTATAAAACAATCCCGATTCATCCCAAATGGTGATATGTTTTTTTGAGGCGGTTGCATCGCTTATCATCAAATAGATAATCAAACTGTAGGCTGCTACAATTAAAAGCGGCGCCAGGATGGTCATCACAATGAATGATTTCTTTTTGACGCGCGTTAAATATTCTCTTTCAATAATGATTCTGATAGGGTTACTCATGGTTTACTTTTTTTTAACTTCCTGTACAAAAATATCGTGCATCGAAGGCAATGACTCGCTGAAAGAAATAATGCGGGTGTGTGGAGTAAGCGCTTCAATTATATCGTTGGTAATAATACCGGATGGCGTTTGCAGGTTGATTTGATTGAAAATGTTATTCTGTTTTTGCTGTAAAATAACAACGCCTTCCGGCAACAGCGACGACAGATTATCCAAATATCGGTCAATGCGAACCTCCATTAAAGAGTCTTTAAACTGATTACGGACTTCGTTGATTTCTCCGGAAAGTATGTTTTTTCCGTTGTTAATTAACGTGATATGGTCGCAAAGTTCTTCGACCGACGACATGTTATGAGTTGAAAAAATGATGGTTGTTCCTTTTTCTTTCAACTGTAAAATCTCTTTTTTCAGCAAATCAACATTGATGGGGTCAAATCCGCTGAAAGGTTCGTCGAAAATAAGCAGTTCGGGTTCATGGACAATGGTAACAATAAATTGTATCTTTTGCTGCATCCCTTTCGATAGTTCTTCTACTTTTTTATTCCACCATGTTTCTATCTCAAACTTTTTAAACCACTGTAACAGTTTTTTCTCTGCTTTCTCCTTGCTCATTCCGCGCAGACGGGCAAAATAGACCGCCTGTTCGCCTACTTTCATTTTTTTATACAAGCCGCGTTCTTCGGGCAGGTAGCCGACATATTTAATGTGTTTCTGACTTAATGGTTCGCCGTTGAACAACACCGTTCCGGAATCGGGCTTGGTGATTTGATTGATAATGCGAATCAGTGAAGTTTTTCCGGCGCCGTTCGGTCCTAACAGCCCGTAAATAGATCCTTTCGGAACGGCGATGCTTACATCGTCCAACGCCCTGTGTCCCGTGTATTGTTTAATAATATTGTTACATTCTAAAAAAATCATATTCTTGCAACTAACTAATCTTTATCCTTCAATAATGTCAATATACCGCTCCATTGAATTCTTTACAGTTTTCGCTACCAACAAATTAAATGCTTCCCTGTTATTTTCCGTATGGCTTTGTTCCAATGCCGTATAGTATGCTTGTTTTGCTTCATTATCTCCTTTCAGGATGGTAATAGTATATCCGTTTGAGAGTAAATACAGGTTCATTAATAATCGTGAAGTTCTTCCGTTTCCGTCAATAAAAGGGTGAATTTTCACCAATTCATCGTGTAAAAAAGCGGAAATTAAAACAGGATGTTCTCCTTTGTTGCGCATGGTTTGGTAATCAGCAATAAATTGTTCCATTTGCGGAAGAATCAAATAAGGTTGAGGCGGCAGATGTCTGCTTCCTACAATCATGACCGGCACTTCTCTGTATTTGCCTGCTTGTTCTCTATTGATGCCATGCAAAATAATGGCGTGTATTTCTTTAATGGTACGCTCGTTTATTTCTATATCGGAATGGGCAATATCTTTGATAAAATCTACCGCTTGTGCATGGTTTATTGCCTCCAAATGCTCCCTCATGCTTTTTCCGCCGATTGTAACGCCCTCGCTAACCACTAAAGCCGTCTCCTGCAAGGTCAAAGTATTCCCTTCAATTCTGTTACTTTCAAAAGTGTATTCCATTTCAAAGGAGGCTTTGATTTTATTTAAAGCCTCGACCGGTAATGGTCGTACAGTTTGCAATTTGTCTTTTAGGAAGTCTATTTGCTGCAATAATTTTTCTAATTCGGTATTCATTTTCATCGAAAGTAAAGTGGACAATCTACCACAGATGCGCAGCCTCGTCGCTCATCCATTTGTCCTGTGATTTTAAAACCTGTTCAATGACGTCGCGCACACAGCCGTCGCCTCCTTTTTTATCGGAGATATAGTGTGAAATCTCCTGAATCTCAATAGCCGCATCTGCAGGACAGCATGCCAGCGCAACATATTTCATCGGAAAATAATCGGGAATGTCGTCGCCCATGTAAAGACATTCGTCGGGGGAAATTTTGTGTCTTTCTAAAAACTCTTCCAATACTTCCTGTTTGTTATGCACTCCCAGAAAGATGGCAGTCGGATTAAACATCTCTAATCTTTTTCTCATTCCTTCGCCTCTGCCGCCCGAAATAACAACAATCCTGTATCCGAGTTTGCTTGCCAACTGCAAGGCGTATCCGTCTTTTACATGGGTGCGGCGCAATGCTTCGCCGTTTTCTACAACAATCACTCCGCTATCCGACAAAACTCCGTCATAATCAAAGATAAACGTTGTTATCTTACATAAAAGTTCTTTATAATTCTTCACTATTTTTGCTATTTTTTGCAAAGGTACATCTTTTTTATTTTTTATTGATTTATTTGTGCTATTTTTGCCTCTTTAATAATAAAAAACCTTTTTGGAAGTTTTTTACAAGGATAAACTGTTAAGCGTATTGGATACGAAGATTAAATATTTGATAACTAACATTTACCAAAGTATTTTCAGTGGTAAATTTTTGATTGGGAAACCTAAGATGTTTTATGGCTTTTTGGTTGGGTTTTGTATTTTATTCTTTATTTTTACTCCTAATAATTCTTTTGCGCAGCAGGTTGATATTGACATTGATATGACGGCTGCCGATTCGCTGAAATTGCTTGATACAACATCTATTTCTACATCCGATATACTATCTCATTTACTACAGTCGGATTCTTTGCCGGTTTCTCCAAAAAAAGTAAAAAAGGAGATGTTGGAGACCAAAGTTGTACGCTCTTCCGATTCCAGTATGTTGGATATGAAAGCGCGTAAAGCGTATCTTTACGGGAATGCCGAGGTTACATACGGTTCTATCAACCTGAAAGCCGCCTATATTGAAGTGGATTTTGCGAAAAGTACAGCGTTTGCATCGGGAATAACCGATTCGTTGGGAAATACGACAGGGATGCCTATTCTTGTTGAAAAAGGGCAGGAATACCAGGCAGTACGGATGAAATATAATTTTGAAACAAAAAGGGGGCTGATTTATAATATTATCACAAAGGAAGGGGACGGTTTTATGCACGGGGCTGTTGTGAAAAAAGATGAAAACGATATTTTGAGTGTTGCAAACGGATGGTACACAACCTGCGACCTTGAACATCCTCATTTTGGATTGCGTTTTGGTAAAGCAAAAGTTATTCCCGATAAAAAGATTGTTGTCGGACCATCGTATATGGTCATTGAAGATGCTCCAACACCTTTGGCGCTTCCTTTTGCATTGATTCCGAATAGAAAAAACCAGCGGTCGGGAATCATTGTACCAGGCATTGAGACAAAAAATGAAATGGGTATGGGTTTTTCAAAAGGCGGTTATTATTGGTACATCAATGATTATATGGATTTTAAAGCTGTTGGCGACATCTATACACGCGGCACATGGGCAGTGGAACCTGCATTTCGATATAAAAAACTGTATCAATACAACGGCGACTTGAATCTTGGATATAGCCATATCATGAAAGGTGTTGCGGGAACGCCTTCCTATCGCGACGAGAATAACTATCGCCTTAAATGGATGCACAATCAAGATCCCAAAGCACATCCGGTCAATCGTTTTACAGCCAATGTAAATATCCAAAGCAGCAACTATAACTATTTCCATCCTACCGGCACACAAGACCGTTTGACAAATACGTACAGTTCCAACATCAGTTTTTCGACTTCGTTTTCAAAATTTAATTATACACTAGGGGCAGGATATATTCAAAATACACAATCACGCTCGGTTGATTTGACAGTTCCGACCATGAGTTTAGGCATGAGTCAAATTTACTTATTCCGTAAAAATGTTCGACAGGGAACGCTCAAATGGTACGAAAACATCAACGTCAGATACAGCATGAATGCCGGTAACACCATAAAAGCGACAGACACTACCTTGTTTAAAGGGAATTTGCCGGAACAAATGAATTATGGAATGAAACACAATATCCCTATTTCTGTTCCAATAAAAATATTGAAAGTTTTTAATGGGGAATTAGGTGCCAACTACAACGAATATTGGTACGGCAGAACCATCGACCGTCAAAATTATAAGGATACTGCCTACACCATCATTAACGGTACAGAGAATTATTACGGTTATTCCAGAATAGACACCATCAATGGTTTTTCATCTACCCGCGATTTCAATCTCAGCGCTTCTGTAAATACCAAATTATATGGGATGTATTTGATGAAAGCAGGTCCGTTAAAAGCAGTTCGGCATGTTATGACACCTGCGGTCAGTTTTACCTATCATCCCGACTTCGGAAAAGATTTTTGGGGTAATAATTACGGTACTTACATCGGTCAAAGAGAAGAAACAGTTCGCTATAGCAGATATCAGGGTGCATTATACGGAGGTCCGCCCGATGGAGAATCAGGTATGTTTAATTTTAGTTTGAGTAATAATTTGGAAATGAAAGTACGAAGTAGAGCCGATACTATTTCGGGAACGAAGAAGGTAAAACTGATAGACCTACTTTCCGCAAGCATCGGTTATGACGTAGCAAAAGACTCAATGAATTGGACACCGCTTTCAATAAGTGGAAATACAACCGTTTTTCAAGCGCTTAGAATCTCATACAGAGGGTTATTCGACACATACTCACTGAATGAAGAGGGAACTTCCAATATCAAAAAAACGGAGTGGGAAGTCAATCGGCGTTTGTTTCGGTTTAAAAACTCGGAATGGGCGTTTAATCTTGATTACAGCCTTAATCCCAATACATTTAAGAAAAATAAATCGGCAGCAATACCTCCCAACAACAATTTCAATAATGCCATCGGATTGGACAGATTATATGAGCCTGATTACTATATAAACTGGTCGGTTCCGTGGAGTTTTTCTTTCGGATATACGTTGAGTTATACCAATGTCTTACGCACAACAAAACTTGATACCAACAATCAGCCGATTCGGGAATTTTCACACGAACGCAAAACATTCCATACAACCTATTTCAGCGGCGATGTCAGCCTGACGCCCAAATGGAAAGTGTCGGCATCATCGGGATACGACTTTACTAATAAAAAATGGAATTTCACATCCATCAAATTAATCCGCGACCTGCATTGCTGGGAAATGTGGTTCACATGGGAACCCATCGGAGATTTGAAACGATGGTCGTTCCATATCAATATTAAAGCAGGTTCGCTCAGGGAAGCTATTAAATACGACAAGCGAAAAGATTTCAGGGATAATTGGTAGATTTGTGATTACTTGAATAATTGTTTCAATTCCCTTGCCGCATCTTTTCCAATCCATACTGTGGTTTTATCGGAAGAGGCTGCTAATTTTTCGGCGAGTTCCAATGCTGGTTGCAGCAGGTTTTCGTTTTTCTTTCCTATCTGACGCAATGCCCAGTTGACGGCTTTCCGTACAAAGTTTCGACTGTCGTGCGAATATTGTTCTATTAGTGGCAGATAGTTCAAAAACTGTTCATCAGGCGCTTTTTTAGCACTGATACACAGTCCTGCTATCAACGAAAAGGCAGTACGTCGTACAAATTCCGATTCGGATGGGGCATATTGGAATATTTTTTCATTGGCAAAAGGCAGGTAACGAAAGGTGTGAAAGCAGGCGCTGTCGCATATATCCCACGAGTACATTTCCGAAACCCACCTGTCCATCAACTCCGATGAAAATTGTTTGGTATCGCTAATCAGCGTCGCCAAACGACGCGCTTCGTGGTAGCCGGTATTCCACAACTCTTCTGCCAAAGGTTGATTGTTTTTGTAAATTTTTCCCAACTTATTCAGTTCGGATGCGGGGATGCCAAAGGCTTTCCCTTGGGTAATAATGCCGTAACGCTCCATTCCTGCCACATTTTTTGTGTCGCGAAGCGTTTCAAAGTGGACGATGATTTTTTGAGATTCTGTTGAGATTGGTGTTGACATATTTTGTGGTTTTAAAATAATTCTACGGGATTCATACTCAAAAAATTCTCAAACGGGATTCCGTCGGTTCCAACTAAGTACAAACTTTGAGGACGAAATTCTTTATTAAACAGAAATAATCCCTTATTAACGCTGTCTTGACCACTTTTAACTTCTAAAGCAACTACACTTTTCCCTTTTTCTATCACATAATCAACTTCATAGCCGCCATCATTCCAGTAGTAAACATTAAAATTGTATTTAATCCCACTGTTAATCAAATGTGCTCCAACCGCAGATTCTGCAAATCTGCCCCATTCTTTTGGATTTTTGCAAATAGCATCAAATGTAACACTTTGTCCGGCAGAGAGTAAAGCATTATTATGAACCTGAAATTTAGGTTTTGAAGCCCTTTTGCGAATAATGTTACTTGCATATTTTTCCAACCCTGACAATAATCCGGCTTCTTTAAGCAGGATAAGATAGTTCGATAGGGTAGTTAGGTTTCCCGATTCTTGCAATTCACCTTGTATTTTCGTGAGTGATAGTATTTGTGATGAATACATACATCCTATTTCAAATAAACGTTTAAGTAGTATGGGCTTATCTACCCGCACCATCATTAGTATGTCTTTTGAAATGGAAGTTTCTATTAATGATTCGCGGATATAGTTCTTCCATCGTTCTTCATTTTCAATCAAAGAAGCCGAACCGGGGTAACCTCCAAAAAAAATATATTGTTCAAGATTCCATCCAAATGCGTCGCGCATTTCATCAAACGACCAATGAGTGATGTTCATCAATTCAAAGCGTCCTGCTAACGATTCGGTAAGTCCTCTCTGAATAAGCAGGCGAGACGAACCAAGCAATATTACTTTTATATTTATATCTGAAAATGAATCCGCATCCCATTCTTTTTTAACAACTTCACTCCAATTCGGAACTTTTTGTATTTCATCAATAATAAAAAGCGCCTCCTTTTCACCTGATTGCTGCAAGAGTAAACGAACTTTACTCCATTCTCTACGAATCCAAGTACTGTCGGCAGTATATAAATCGTCTGCAGTTACAAAATGATGAGTCATTGAAATTTGTTGTAAAAGTTGCTTGACAAGCGTCGTTTTTCCCACTTGTCGAGGTCCAACAATAACCTGAATGAATTTTCTTAACTCAAATACTCTCTCTTTAATATCCTGTAATACAGTGCGTTGAAACATGAATAAATATTTTATTAGATATACCTAATTAATTAATTCTGCAAAGGTAATAATTTTTCACTTTACCCTGAATTCACAATTACTCAATCACTATTTTTGCCGTTTTGTTACCCGACTTTACAATATAAATTCCGCTGCTAACCCGCAATGTTACGGTTATTTCTTCGCCGGATGCAATATTATCATACACAAGTATTCCTAAAATAGAGTAAATTTTCACTGTCTCACCGGCTTTTAAACCGCTAATATACATTGAACCGTTTTGAACATATAATTTTAAGGTTTGTGTTTGATTGTTTTCTGAAATGTTTAATGATTTGATTATAATAGTGAACTCTTTAGTGTCGTTTCCTGCAGCGTTGGAGGCTTTTACCGTAAAATCGAATGTTCCGTCTGTTGTTGGCTTTCCGGAAATAATGCCGTCGTATGAAAGTTCTAAGCCATCCGGCAAATTACCACTTTCCGATGACCACGTTATTGGGATATCGCCTTCGGCAATAAGGGTTTGAAAATATTCTGTCCCTACAACGCCATCCGGCAGATTTTCGGTAATGATAACTGGAGGGTCTCCTCCTTGTAAGCGTAAATGTTCCGGCATCTCTACAGGCTCGCCAAAACCCGGTAACATGCGGTTTGCTGTCGTCCATCCTCCTTCTGTGGTGAAGCGATTACCAAGCGTGCCATCTGCGTTAATATCTTCGACCGATATGTTTTCTCCATCTTTTTTATCAGCACCAATGTTGTTCCAATTATTTCCTGATATGCCATCAAATGCGATATTGTTTTCGAGGGTGGTTTTATTGGTAATACCTCCAACCACACGCCCTGTGTTAGCACCTGTGCCGTTTACACTTGGATTCAGGGCGGCACAATTTGCCATGTAGCATTTATCTATATTTCCTGCTATACCTCCGGTATTATTTTGCGTTCCTCTGATGGCTCCGAATGAATAGCAGTTTTCAATGGTAACCTGATCACCATCATATTGTTCGTTAAAATATTGATAACCCACAATGCCACCTATTCTACCCAATCCGGTTACAGTGGCAGAAGAATAACAGTCTGAAACATAACTTGTATTATAAATCGTGCCAACTACGCCGCCAACATCGCTATTTCCTTCTATATTTCCTGTGGCATAGCAATTTACTATAGGTGTCCAATTTTGAACCTGTCCGACAACACCGCCGATAGCAAAATTTCCTTTTACATTTCCTGTTGAATAGCAGTTGGTTACTTTAGAATAATAGCCTGCAGAGCCTATTACGCCGCCTGCCAGCGCATAACTGCTAATAACCTCTCCCGTAAAATAACAGCCGGTGATGCTGCTGTATGATTGTATTAACCCCACTACTCCGCCGATATATAAACTGAGGCTTCCGGTGCTTTTTACAGTACATGAAGAATAGCAATCAATAACATTGCTGCCATTATCAACCCATCCTGCAATACCTCCAATGCCGCTATCACTTGTAGTCATTGTACCTGAAGAATAGCAATTGATTGCTTTGCTTTCATTGTCCGGATATGCTGCGATGGTGCCAACAAAACCACCTCCTGAAATATTTGCATCTTCAACAGCGAGATTTTGCACAGTGCCTCCCTGAAGCCTGCCAAACAATCCTGCCCACATAAGGGTTGCGTCGTTTAAATACAATCCTGTAATTTTGTTATTGTCTCCGTCGAAGTTGCCATAGAATTGATAGTATTCGCCGGGAGATGTACTGTAACGTTTCCCAATGGGTATCCAACCTTTGCCGTTGTTGAACGCACTGCCTTCGCCATATTCGGAAAGGTCAATGTCGTTTTCAAGTTTGTAGTGCTTGTTGTTGTAGGTTGTGTTACCGGCGTTTACGAATGTTGCCAACTGTGCTAATTGCGCCGATGTAGAGATGATGTAAGGGTTGCCTGATGAACCGTCCCCGCCGGAGAATTGAGCATTTGCACTTGTTATGCTTATGAAAGCGATAACTGAATAACTGAATAATTGAATAATTGAATTTTTCATATTTTTTTAAATTTATTAATTATTTTTTCTTGTTTAGTTTTGGGGTTGTTTTGCTTATTTTCTTTTTATCGCTTTCCAATCGGCGTTGTACCTTTTTAACGTATTTCACTAATGCGGGTTTGTATAGCGAAATAGGTTTGTCCCATTGCTACAATTTCTTTTGAAGGGTCGACATTTTGCACAATGAGATAGCAGGCGTAACGCGAAAGTTTGTAACTTGACATTTCTCTCATAGCGCCCGAACCAATAGCAACCATCTCGTTGGATTCAACGAGATGGTCTAAAGGATTGTACCCGCTGTTTTTACAGGCTTCCTGTGCTTTTTCTATTACTCCGGTAAAGTTTCGAAAATCGGTATATCCAAGCACTTTAGCAAATTGCCTTGCCATCCAGTATTCATTGCCATAATCATCCGTATGTTTGATTTGCTCAAACAAACTTTCATTATTTTTAGAAATTATTTCTGCCATTGTGAGATATTTTATTAAATCGCAAAAGTAATAATTTTTTCTTTCTTATCTTTTTCCCACACGTTTTAAACTCACAGTAATCAAAAATAAATTCATTATCAGCATAATACAAAATGGTTTCCAGATTTCAAAAAAGCCGGAGCCTTTTATCATTACGTCTTTTACTGCAATAATAAACCATTTGGGTGGTACGATGTTTGAAAGAATTTGTAAAATCCATGGGATGTTTTCTATCGGGAAAATGAAACCGGACAAGAGCATAGTAGGCAAAAACAATCCCATCATGGTACCAATCATGGCAACTTGCTGGGTTGGCGCTACGGTCGAAATCAATATTCCAAATGCCGCCGCCGTACACATGAAAGTGAGACAAATCAACAGCAACAGAAAGATATTGCCCGCAACGGGCATCCGGAAGACAAAGTATGCCATCAGCAGGATAATTATGGTACTGCAAAAGGAAATCAGCATATAGGGAATGATTTTACCTAAAACGATGTAAACCGGACGTATTGGCGTAATCATCAACATTCTCATACTGCCGCTTTCTCTTTCGCGCGATAAGGTAATAGAGGTCATCAAAGCCGTAATAATGACCATTACCATGGCAATATTTCCGGGTATAAACATAAAAACACTCTTCATTTCCGGATTGTATTCCATCTTAACAGTAACGTCAAACGGTTGAATATGAGGAAAAAGTTTGTTCTGTTCTAATTGAAAATCGGCGATGATTGTTTGCATGTAACTTACCAATGTCAAGGTGTTGTTTAAGTCGGCGGCATCGGCAACAAGTTGCACCACAGCATGTTGTTCTCTGTAAAATGATTCTTCAAATCCGGCGGGAATTACTAATGCCAAACGTATTTTACCTTCTTTAAAAGCCGGTTCTATTTCTCGGTCATTGTTTAAGAATTTTATATTTTGAAAGTAGTTGGTTGACAGTACCTTTTTTATCAACTTTTCTGAGAGCGGGTCGTCGGCTTTGTCTAAGATGACTATTTTGGTATTTTTAATTTCGTTGCTAATGGCGTAACCGAACAGAATGACCATAACCACCGGAATAATAAATACCATACACAATGTTCTTACATCGCGAAAGATATGTCGAAACTCTTTGATTAGTATTGCTTTAAATCCTCTCATGGTCGTGTTGTGTTATCGTTTAACAAATTTTAAAAAAACATCGTCCATATTTTGCACATTCAGTTGCTGTTTCAGTTTTTCGGGATTTCCAATCAACTGAACTTTACCATCTGCCAAGATACAAACGCGATCGCAATATTCGGCTTCGTCCATGTAATGTGTTGTGATAAAAACAGTTACATCGTTTGAAGCGGCATCGTAAATCATATTCCAAAATTCGCGCCTTACCAAAGGGTCAACGCCGCTGGTCGGCTCATCCAAAAAGATGATTTCAGGTTGATGAACGAGCGCTGTAGCAAAAGCCAACTTTTGTCGCTGTCCCAAAGGCAAAGAACGCACCAAATCGTCGGCATAACTTTCCATGTTTAGCCGTGTAATGATTTGACTTATACGTTCTTTCAAGGTTTTCTTTGGTAACTGATAAATTGAACCGAAAAGTTCGATGTTTTCGGTTACTTTTAAATCCTCATACAGCGAAAAACGCTGGCTCATGTATCCGATATTTTTCCGTATTTCTTTTCCTTGTGTAAAAGCGTTGTATCCGGCGATGTAAGCCTCGCCCGAAGTGGGATAAAGCAATCCGCAAAGCATTTTTATGGCTGTCGTTTTTCCGGCTCCGTTAGCGCCCAAAAATCCGAATATTTCGCCCTTTTTTACCTCAAAAGTAATGTTGTCCACAGCGGTAAAGTCTCCGAATTTCTTGGTTAAGTTCTTGACAATGATGCTGGTTTCCGAGTTTTCGGAAGGTGTACTTACAGTTTCGTCGCAAGAATCATCTTGTTTTTGACATCCTTTTGGATATATCGGCATGATAACGTTTTTCTATAAATGTGTTTTGAAATAAACGTTTTCAACAAATATTTCTGTTTGGTGATTTCTTGTTAAAAATTCAATGGTGCAAACTCCTTCAATGTCAATATATTTTTTCCCGTTGTTGATATAAATATCATCGAAAAAAGCATCAATTTGTGTCAGTGTAGTTCTCATAAGTGAATAATTGAAAGCCCTTTTTTGTAAATCACTACCATAATGATAAGTACAATATTCTTCAAAATATCTGCCTATTGCTTCTTCTGCTATCTTACTGATAATTACATTTTTAGAAACCATATTTTTTTGCAATATTGTCAAAAACTTCTTCTACAGGACGTCCATTGTTAAATTCACGTTCTTGTTCAGGTGTAAAAACATCGTCTGTAATTATTGGTCTTTCAATAATTCCGGCGGCAATAAGTCTTTGTTGTTCTCTTTTGTGCTGCTGCAAGATTTCGTAAGTCAGCTTTTTTTGATCCTGAACAGGATAAAAAGTTGTACGAAAACTTGTTTTTCTTTCTAGTACCGGTTCCATATTTCTATAATTTGTAAATCTACAATTAATTTTTAAACGAAATGCAAATGTACATGTAATTTTCGAATTACATACAGACGAATAAAAATTTCTTTCAAAATTTATAGGGGAAAGATAATATTTTTTAACATTGTCTATTCATTTTGCCCGAAAATTAAAACTATTATTTCTTAAAGATTACTTCAGATTACAAGCAAGTGGATAAAAAAGTTCTTTGTTCATCAGTTGAATAAAACAGTCTTCAATAGTTGGGGTGATTAATTCCAAATCTTCTTTTTTATACCCCATTTGATCAATAAAATCGCGGATTTTATCCGCTTCTTCCAGATTGGGTGTTACGATGTGTAAATACTGTCCGAAGGGATAGTAACTAAAATCGGCTTTGCAATGTTTAAATTGCTGAATTGTCCGATGCATGGCATGGGTGTGTAATGAGAAAATCATACCTGAAAAGTCTTTTACAATGCTTTTCGGCGTTCCGATTTTAAGTATTCTTCCGGATTGGATTAAGCCTACACGGTCACAAAGGGTGGCTTCGTCCATATAAGGTGTTGATACTAAAATGGTAATTTTTTCCTTTTTCAGTGTTTTGAGGATATTCCAAAATTCGCGCCGCGAAACAGGGTCAACTCCGGTAGTAGGTTCATCCAAAAACAGAACCGAAGGACGATGTACCAAAGCGCAACATAAAGCCAATTTTTGCTTCATTCCTCCCGAAAGTTTACCTGCTCTTCGTTTTCTGAATGGCTCTAACTGTTGCCATATCGGCTTTATTATTTCGTAGTTTGCTTCGATGTCGGCGCCATGTAGCGTTGCGAAAAAATCCAAATTTTCATAGCAACTCAAATCGGAATACAACGAAAACTGTCCGGGCAAATATCCAATAATTTCTCTGATTTTCCGGTAATCTTTGTCCGTATCGAAACCGCCCACAAAAGCCTTTCCTTCGTCGGGCTGGGTCAAAGTAACGAGGATATTGAACAAGGTGGTTTTCCCTGCTCCATCGGGTCCAACCAAGCCGAATAATTCACCTTCATTCACTTCAAAGTCAATGTTTTGCAAAGCCTTTACCGCTTTGAAGGATTTCGATATGTTTTCTATTTTCAGCATTTAATTTTCGTTGTGCAAAGATATAACTAATTATCCTCTATCTCTTTTCAACGCCTCAAAACTGCGGTCATATCTTGCTTCGGCTTCTTTACTGAAAAAACATGCAGGAAATCCACCCGACCGCAAATGGTAAGCAACGCATTCACAGCATTTTCCGTTTTTATTGCAAGGATAGGTACATGGACATTTGATAGATATGTTGTTTTGACAAATCATAATCTTTATTATTTTTGCAAAGGTAGCATATATTTGTGAATTGTGATATGCACCCAAAGCAAACGCATTAAAAAAATTAGTTAAATGTGTTGTAAATTAGTGATAATGTGAAGTATTCGATATTGCATGAGATTCCTCCCTACGGTCAGAATGACGCTTATTTATGAATGAGTTGGGGAAGGAGAGGCGGCGAGATTTCTCACTTCGCTCGAAACGGGCATCGCCGCCTCTCATCCCTCTTATTATAATTAATTGATTGTCATTCCGAACAAAGCGATAGCGGAGTGAGGAATCTTTTGCAATTAAGTGAAAATTTTTATGCGTTTGCTCTGTATATGCAACATATTTGTAAATTATAAATTGTATCTTTGCACCATATTTTTTAATTAATAATTTTTTGTCTGCTATAGGAGGCGAACGTTAAACTGAAAATACAATGAAGAAGTTTTGTTTCTTAATTTTAATGGCAAGCGCCCTTGCCTTAATAACAGGGTGCGATAAAAATAAAGGCGGTGGCAGTGACGAGCCAACCGGTGGCGGATTTGTCATTAACGCAACTGTAGTGGACGGAGACGATTATAACGATGAAATCGCTACCGTGAAAGCAGAAATGGAAAATGATGAAGAGGAGACTTTTTACATCGCTTCCGGCAAATATGCAAATGGCGGTTTCAAACTGACCCTCCCTAATAATGTTTCTGAAAAGCATTTGTATGCTATTAATGAAACTTTCGATGACTTCGATGGAACAATTAGTGACCCTAATGCTAAAATCGGGGCTATTTGGATATCCGCTTTTGATGAAAATGGAAAATTAATTGGAGAATTTTATCAAGAATATGATGGTGATGATGAAGGTATTGAGGCTAATTATTTGTATGTTGACAGAAAAGTTATCGTTAAAGGATATGATGACGAATTAGAATTTGATTGTTCTTTTAAAAAAGGATGGAACATCGTTTATGGTATTGAAACAGATGAAGGTGGCAAAATTACTACTCAAAAGCCATCAGGCGTCAATCTAAAATGGTATTATTATTATTTTAAGGATGACAAATCTACTCCGGATAAAAATATTACAAAACTGCAACAACCGTTTTTCAAAAACAAGTAAAAAGACTTTTTAGACAGCCTCATCTTCTCTCATAAATCCGCAACCACAAGCATTTCAAAATCTTTTGTGGTTAATTTGTGTTCTCTCGAAAATTCGCCAAGTCTTGCTCCAAAAATATCTATTGTTTTATATCCCAATGACTTTAACAGCCATGTTATTTCACAAGGAACGTAATATCTTTCGCTACATTTGAGCGTTTTTTTATTACCGTCATCATCTTCAAATTCTACGATACTATGCCCGCGAAATGTCATTAAATCAAAGGTGTTGTTGTTGCAAATTGAGTTACCTTCTTCGATTACAGAGGCGTGAAAATCATCTACCGAATGATATAACGGAAAAAGACCGTTTAAGGTGGTAAATATAAGTTTTGAACATGGTTTGAGCGCTTTTGTAATGTTTTTCAGTATTTCAAAGTTCATTTCGTCGGTTTCCATGAGCGAAAATCCGCCTTCGCACATCATGATAGCAACATCAAATTCGCCGTTAAAAGGCAGGTTTCGTGCATCATGACATTGGAAATCAATGATTAAATTGTTTTCTTTTGCCTTTTCTTTTGCTCTTTTCAGTTGGGATTCAGACAGGTCAATACCGGTTACATGATACCCGCGTTTTGTCATTTCGATGGCATGACGACCCGTTCCACAGCCTACATCCAATATTTTTAAAGATTTGTCGAAGTTGATTTCTTTCTCTATGAAATCACATTCTCCAACCGTTCCGTGCGTAAAATTTTCACTGTCGTACTTTTGTCCGTAATTTTCAAAAAAGGATTCGTACCATTGTTTTTCCATAATTATAAATATTTCTATATAAAATCGCTACAATAACTCAAGAGGATTTGTATTCAGAAAATCCTCAATAGAAATTCCGCTTGTACCGACAAAAATTGTTTTTGCAGCAGGGTATTGGCTTGAAAATTTTTTGATGCCTCTATTATATGTCGAAATACCGCTTTTGACCTCCAAACCCAATATTTTTTCACCATATTCAATGACAAAATCAACTTCACAATCACCTTCACGCCAATAGTATAATTTGTATTTTTCGGAGATGGCTTTTCCTAACAAATGCGTTCCTACTGCCGATTCAACTATTCTTCCCCACAAATCAGGTTCTTGAAAAGTTTGTAAATAATCGGTTTTTAAATAGGCAGAAAAAAGCGCATTATTATATACTTGAAATTTAGGACTTGAACTGCGTTTTTTTACGATGGAACCTGTAAATTTTTCCAATCCATCCAACAAACCGCAATTCGACAGTAACGAAAGATAGTGTGCAAGTGTGGTAGTGTTGCCCGCGTCGAGCAACTGTCCTAAAATTTTTGTAAATGAAAGAATTTGTCCCGAGTAATTAGTCCCTACTTCAAAAAGTCGTTTTAACAAAGCAGGTTTATCAACTCTGGTCAGCATTAAAATATCTTTCGAGATACTTGTTTCTACCAAAGAATCAATGATATATGATTTCCATCGTTTTTCGTCATCTATCAGTGTGGCAGCGCCCGGATAACCTCCAAAATAGATATATTGATTTATATTCCATCCAAAAGCCGATTGCATTTCGGTAAAAGACCAATGTCCGATGTATGTTTTTTCAAATCGTCCGGCAAGCGATTCCGTCAGTCCCTTTTGAATAAGCAAACTTGATGAACCGAGCAGAATTACTTTTATGTTGATACCTGTTCTGCTGTCTTCGTCCCAAAGTTTTTTTACTGATTCGCTCCAATTGTCCACCTTTTGAATTTCATCTATTACCAAAATCAATTCTTTTGCATCGGATAATTTTATTTTAATTCGAGCCGATTCCCAAACTGTCTGTAACCATTTTGTATCTGCTGCTGCTACTAAATCGGCTGATTCATACATATTCTCTGTTGCAATTTTTGAAAGTAACTGCAAAACTAAAGTCGTTTTCCCTACTTGTCTAGGTCCATAAAGCACTTGAATAAACTTTCTATCTTCATTTATTCTCTTTGTAAGTCCATGTAAATAAACTCTTTCTATCATAATTTTAATTTTACTCAATATAATGAGTAATTTTACTCAATATAGAGTGCAAATGTACATGAAATTTTCGAATTACACACACGAATTAGGGCAGACACATAAAAAATTTAGTTATAAGTGTTGTAAAATAATGAAAATGAAAAGGTAATAAGGTTGGTTTATGGTTGTAATTTATTGCTACTAAGGTTAGTAAATTCCCCTCCTATAGGGGCAGGGGGAGGTTAATTATATGAAATAAGTTTTTTTTGCATGAATCAATAATTTTTTTAACGCGTTTGCCCTGCTTTTACCTCCACCACGAACTACCCGCTTTCTTCAAAATTTCTTCTGTTAGGTTATCTGGTACGGGGGCGTAGTGTGAGAATGTGAGCATGGCGTATCCGCGTCCTGAGGTAAGGGTACGCAAGCGGGTGATGTATCCGAACATTTCAGCCATTGGGACGTATGCTTTGATGGTTTGAGTGCCGTCGGTGTCGGTTTCGATGCCTGTAACTTGCGCTCGGCGGCGGTTCAGGTCGCCCGAAACGTCGCCGATGTTTTCGTCGGGACATGAAACGTAAAGCGTCATCACAGGCTCAAGTAGCAGTTTTTGCAGTTGTTCGGATGCTTCTCTGAAGCCGATGGAAGCGGCTATTTCAAATGAAAGGGCATCGGAATCAACGGGATGAGTGCTTCCGTCAAGAACTCTTACTTTAAGGTTGTTCATCTTATATCCGGCAAGTGGTCCGTTAAGCATGGCATTTGAGAATCCTTTTTGGACGGAGGGCATATATTCTTTGGGGATGTTACCGCCTTTTACTTCATTGATAAACTGTAAGCCGGTAATGCCGTCGTCTGCCGGTCCGATTTCAAAAATGATGTCGGCGAATTTGCCACGTCCTCCGGTTTGTTTTTTATAGAGCATCCTATATTCTGTAGTGGAACCAAATGCTTCTTTATAAGATACTTGCGGTTCGCCTTGATTACATTCTATTTTGTATTCGCGCTTCAATCGGTCTATTAATATGTCCAAGTGCAATTCGCCCATTCCGCTGATGATGGTTTGTCCTGTTTCTTCGTCAACACGAACGGTGAAGGTTGGGTCTTCTTCGCTTAAACGTGCTAAAGCATTTTCCAATTTCCCCAAATCTTCCTGTGAGCGTGATTCGATGGCGATGCTGATAACAGGTTCGGGGAAAGTAATGTTTTCGAGTAAAATGGGTTTTTCCTGTGCCGACAGGGTGTCGCCGGTATGTACGTCTTTAAATCCCAGAACGGCGCCGATGTCTCCGGCTGATATTTGTTCTAATGGAATATGTTTGGCTGCGTGTACCTGTACCAAGCGTCCAATGCGTTCGCGTTTGTCGGTATTGACGTTTAAAATCATATCTCCCTGTTTTACGGTACCTGAGTAAACACGGAAAAAGGTAAGTTTTCCAACAAAAGGGTCGTTGACGATTTTAAAGGCGAGGGCGCAAAACGGGTCATCAGGCGACAGCGAGCATTTGATTTCTTTTTCGGTTTTAATGTCAATAGCATTGATTCCGGAAACGTCGTCGGGTGCCGGCAGAAAATAACAGATGTCGTCCAACAACTTTTGTATTCCGATATTTTGAAGCGATGAGCCGCATAATACCGGTGTGATGTGCATATTGATGGTGGCTTTTCGTACTTCGGCGATGATTTCTTCGGACGTTATGGAGTTATGGTCTTGTAAAAACTTTTCAAACAGTGTTTCGTTTTCTTCAACGGCGCCTTCAATCAGTTTTGTTCGGTATTCTGCAACTGTTTCGAGCATGTCGTCGGGAATGGGGATTTCGTAAAATTCTTTTCCCTGTGATGCAATATCCCATGTATATGCTTTATTATTAATAAGGTCAACTACTCCGCCGAAACAATCTTCTTCACCGATGGGCAACATGATGGGAATTGGACGTGCTCCCAATCGGGTTTTTATCTGGTCAACTACTTTGTAAAAATCTGCTCCGGTTCGATCCATCTTGTTGATGAAAGAGATACGGGGAACATGGTATTTGTTTGCTTGCCTCCAAACGGTTTCTGATTGTGGCTGAACGCCGCCAACAGCGCAAAAAACCGCCACCGCTCCGTCTAATACTCTGAGCGAGCGTTCTACTTCAACGGTAAAGTCAACGTGTCCGGGTGTGTCAATAATATTGATGCGGTAGTTTTTGTCGTTGTTATTCCAAAACACGGTAGTGGCTGCAGAACTGATGGTGATGCCGCGTTCTTTTTCTTGCGCCATGAAATCCATCGTGGCATTGCCGTCGTGGACTTCTCCGAGTTTGTGATTGATACCGGTATAATATAAAATGCGCTCAGTAGTCGTGGTTTTACCCGCGTCTATGTGCGCCATTATTCCGATGTTCCTGATATGTGATAAACTGTCACTCATTGTGCTAAAACATTCCGAAACTACACCCTGAAGTGAGCGAATGCTTTATTGGCTTCCGCCATGCGATGTGTATCTTCTTTTCGTTTAAACGCCGAGCCTTCTTCTTTATAGGCTGCTAAAATTTCTCCGGCTAACTTTTGCGACATGGATTTTTCATGACGTTTGCGCGCAAAAGTTATCATGTTTTTCATGCCAATAGATTGCTTACGGGCGGGTCTTATTTCGGTTGGGATTTGGAATGTAGCACCTCCTACACGGCGGCTTCTTACTTCTACTGATGGTGTTACGTTTGCCAACGCTTTTTTCCAAACTTCTAATCCGTCTTCACCTGATTTTTCTTTTACAATGTTAACAGCGTCGTAAAATATATCGTATGCAATGTTTTTCTTCCCTTTTAACATAATGTTGTTAACGAACTTAGTAACAACGATTTCACCGAATTTGGGGTCGGGAAGGATGATTCTCTTTTTTGGTTTTGACTTCCTCATTTTATTTATCTTTTTTTAGGGAATGACGTGTAATTATTTTGCTTTCGGACGTTTTGTTCCATATTTTGAACGGCGTTGTTTTCTTCCGTCCACTCCGGAGGTGTCTAACGCTCCACGAATGATGTGGTATCTAACGCCGGGAAGGTCTTTTACCCTTCCGCCTCTAATCATCACAATGCTGTGTTCCTGAAGATTGTGTCCTTCTCCCGGAATGTAAGCGTTCACCTCTTTGGTGTTGGAAAGACGTACCCTGGCTACTTTACGCATTGCCGAATTGGGTTTTTTAGGCGTAGTAGTGTAAACCCTTACACATACGCCTCTGCGTTGTGGACACGAATCAAGCGCCGGAGATTTGCTCTTTTCCGTCAATTTGTTGCGCCCTTTACGTACTAACTGTTGAATCGTTGGCATAATTAATTACCTTACTTTTTACTTTTTTATATCTATTTTATTTCAAACTTTTTACCCAAAATTAAAGGGGTGCAAAGGTAGTTATTTTTTTGATATGAACAATATCTTTTTTAAAAAAGAAATTATTAACTTCAACTAACTGTGATAATGAAGTTCCTTAAAGGTTATTAAACGTATTATAATGAACAAAACAACCTCATTTTTGATCATTAAGTGAAATAAATATGAAGAATAGTAATAAGACAACTTCATTTTCCGCTTTCGAGTGTTTGTAATATTTCGTTAACTTCCTGTTCTGTCATTGTTAATTTTTCCTTGCAGATTTGCACTAATGTTGCAGCGCGTTTTACCTTTTTCGACATCTCGTCAATGGATACGTGGTCACTTTCTAATTCTTTTACTATTTCGACCAATTCCTGATAGGCTTCCTGATAACTTTTTATTTTACTGTTCATTTTGGAATAATATTTTTAATGATACTTTTTATTTGTCCGTTTTCGAGGTATGTTGTGATGGTATTACCCTTTTTGAGGTTTTGAATATTTGTGATGGTACGGTTTTGGTGTTTGGTAATGGAAAAACCTTTTTTTAATGATGCTTCGGGGTTGAAAACATGTGTTTTAATAGAAATAATATCGAGTTTATTATGTGAGTTTCGAATGTTAATTAGAGGCAGCCGAGTAAGCAAATCAACAGTTGTAGTAAGGCGACGTTCCTGATTCGCTAAGATATTTACCGATAATATTTTAGTTTGTTTTTCCGATAAGAGCAGTTGATGATGTGCTGTTTGTGTTTTTTTTGCAGTAATGTGTTGTAGTTGTTGGGCATTTTGGTTTAGTTTCTGTTGATGATGTTTTATTTTGGTGTTGATAGTATTAGCGATAGTGTTAAATGATTTTGTAAAAGATTGTTCAAAATCGGAATAACGGGACATTAGAAAATAAGCAGTTTCGGTAGGTGTTATCATGTTTTTCCATGCTACCATTTCTACTACTGTTTCATTAGTTGAATGTCCTATTCCGGTTATAACGGGTAACGGGAAAGTCGCTACTGTTGCAGCAAATTCATAATTATCGTATGCATTTAAGCCTATGTCGCTTCCACCTCCGCGTAAAATCAAAACAGCGTCGAAAAGATGTGAATTTCGTTGTATGGTTGCCATGGCTATCATCATTGATTCTACGGCGCGGTCGCCTTGCAACAGTGCCGGAAAAAGTCGAAGAAAAGGTTTGTATTTGTTTTTATAATCCAGTAAAACATTGTTGAAATCTTGATATCCCTTGCTTGTCATTACGGAGATAATTGCCAATCGGCGTGGAAGCATAGGAAGAGAAAGTTGTTTGTTCTTTAAAAATAATTCTTCTTTTTTTAGTCGTTCGATAGCAGCGTTTCGTTCACGCATCATATCACCGAGAGTATATGACGGGTCAATATCTTGTATGACAAGTGAAATGCCATGAAGTGGATCGAAAGTGATTTGACCCAAAAGTACAACAGTCATGCCTTCTTTCAACGGTTCTTTAACAACGGATTCAAAGTTTTTTTTGATTGCTTGATAGGTCTTTGCCCAGATAATTGCCCGAACCTGTGCAACGATTTTTCCGTTTTGTTTTTCAACAAGTTCAGGATAGCAGTGCCCACTGTATTTGTATTCGTTGACTTTGGTGATTTCAGCCTTAATCCAATAAGAATGTTCGTATGTCTTTGCTACCATCCTGCTGACACTTTGAAGCAGTTGTAATAATGTGAAAACTTTTTTAGGTTGTTCGGACATTTTCTAAATGATTATTTTTTTTACATTTATAAATAACACTGCAAAAGTACACTTTTTTTATAATTCACTATAGTATATTAGAATAATAATTATTTGAAGTTAGATAACGGGGTTTATTTTAAAAATAATGTATCTTTGCCCGTCAAAAGCGGTAATAGCTCAGTTGGTAGAGCGGCGGCTTCCCAAGCCTCAGGTCGCGGGTTCGAATCCCGTTTACCGCTCGTGTTATAATCCTAAAACCTCTATAAAAAAATGGAAAAACAGCACTATCACTCACCCTTCGGATGGATAGAAATTACAGTGACAGATGACGCCGTAACAGCACTTACGCTTGTACCCGAACACAACCATACAGCACATTCCTCACACAAAGTCATTATACAATGTTGTAAAGAATTGGATGAATATTTTGCCCGAAAACGCCGACAATTCGATGTGAAAGTTTCATTTCAAGGAACTGATTTTCAGAATAAAATCTGGAAAAAGTTGCAAGAGATTCCATACGGAAAAACCATCAGTTATGCCGTCTTAGCAGAATCGGCAGGTCATCCGAAAGCCTATCGGGCTGCCGGATCTGCCAACGGGAAAAATCCGATTGCCATCATCGTTCCATGTCATCGCGTCATCGCTTCAGACGGTAGTTTGGGAGGATATGCTTATGGATTGGAGATGAAAAAGGCGTTGTTGAATTTGGAAAAATAGTGTAGATTAAAAAAAAGTTGTACCTTTGTCAAATTAAAAAATGTAAATATACAATATGAGCATTACTATTGAAATAGAAGGAAATGAAAGTCTTGTCGCACAAACAATGACCTTACTAAAAGCCATACCCGGACTAAGAATTCAATATGAAAAGAATTTCTGCGAAACAACTTATATGCTTATCCCAAATGAAGAAACATTGGAATCCATTAGAGAAGCAGAAAGCGGCGAAAGATGTAATATTTATAAAAACAGTTCAGAAATGTTCAAATCTTTGGGAATAAATGTATGAAATTTTAACAACATCCCGATTTGAAAAAGACCTTATTCGGGTAAAAAAACGAAACAAAGAGATGTCAGCGTTGGCTACGGTACTACAATTATTGGAAAATGGGGAAAAATTACCTGAAAAATACAAAAACCATAAACTTGAAAACGTGCGTCCTGAAACGTGGGATTGCCATATACAACCTGACTGGTTGTTACTTTACGAAATAGACAAAAACCGAAATCTATTAAAACTAAAACGTACAGGTACCCATGCCGACCTTTTCAAATAATCACAAATAGAGTTATCAAATCAAGCAATACAGTTTTTTTTTACTATGATGATACAGAACGAAGAACTTTTTAAAGCAATTATTTCACACTCAAAAGAGTACGGATTTATTTTTCCATCAAGTGAGATATACGACGGGCTAAGCGCCGTTTACGATTACGGACAATATGGCGTCGAATTGAAAAACAACATTAAAAACTACTGGTGGAAAGCCATGGTTCAGATGCACGAAAATATTGTTGGAATTGATTCCGCCATTTTTATGCATCCGACCGTTTGGAAAGCATCGGGACATGTGGATGCATTCAGCGACCCACTTATTGACAACAAAGATTCCAAAAAACGCTATCGCGCCGATGTGTTGATTGAAGACCATATCGCCAAAATAGAAGACAAAATCACCAAAGAAGTTGAAAAGGCAGCGAAACGTTTCGGCGAATCTTTCAACGAGGATATGTTTTGTCAAACAAACGAACGCGTTGTAAATTATCGCAAACAAATTGCCGACATTTCCGAAAGGATGAACTGTGCGCTCAATACCAACGACTTTGAAACGTTACGACAGTTGATTGTTGATTTGGAAATAGTATGTCCTGTCAGCGGAAGCCGCAATTGGACAGATGTCCGTCAGTTTAACCTGATGTTTGCCACGCAGATGGGCGCAGCCGCCGATGGAGCCAGCACAATTTATCTTCGTCCCGAAACGGCTCAAGGCATCTTTGTAAACTATTTGAACGTTCAAAAGACAGGGCGCGTGAAACCTCCATTCGGAATTGCACAGATTGGGAAAGCATTTCGTAATGAGATAGTTGCACGCCAATTTATCTTCCGTATGCGCGAATTTGAACAGATGGAGATGCAATATTTTGTGCGTCCGGGAGAAGAGTTGCAATGGTATGAATATTGGAAAGAACAGCGGATGAAATGGCACTTGGCGATGGGTATTCCGAAGGAAAAGTTCCGTTTTCATGTACACGAAAAGTTAGCCCACTACGCTAATGCCGCCTCCGACATCGAGTTTGCTTTTCCGTTCGGTTTCAAAGAGTTGGAAGGCATACATTCGCGTACCGATTTCGATTTATCGGCACACCAACAGTACTCCGGTAAAAAACTGCAATATTTCGATCAGGAACAAAACGAAAGTTATGTCCCTTACGTTGTCGAGACCTCCATAGGAGTTGACCGTATGTTTTTGGCTATACTTAGCCATGCCTACTGTGAAGAGAAATTGGATGATGGTTCTGAACGTGTTGTATTGCGTATTCCTCCGATGTTAGCGCCCATTAAAGCCGCAGTTTTACCCTTAGTGAAAAAAGACGGACTGCCCGAAAAAGCACGTGAAATCATGGATATTTTAAAACAGGATTATATGTGCCAGTATGATGAAAAAGACGCCATCGGACGCCGTTACCGCCGTCAAGACGCCATAGGAACGCCATATTGTATCACTATTGACCACCAAACGCTTACCGACAACTGCGTTACCATCCGCGAAAGAGATTCCATGCAACAGGCCAGAATCCCTGTTGATAATATTTCGAAAATAGTTTATGGGAAAATCAAGTTTATCCTTTAATACGAACTTTATGTTTTTGGTAATTTTTCAATAAAAAAGGAAATGTATCAATTAATGTAAACTCCTGAGAAATATTATTACTTGCAACAAGAGTCCACTTTACAAATCCAAGTTTTTCATTAAAAAGATAACTTACGGAATATTCGCCTATTCGTGAATTAGCCTTTCCTTTTTTTTCATAAACATCTATTAAATTGTCTTTATATTGATATTGAAATTTTGAGGAGTTTTGCATTTTATACTTCATCCATAAAGACTTACCGTTATTCAAAGAACTTTTTAAAGTAAAAGATCCCCGTTTAGATTTTTCCCCTTCTTTAACTGGAAGTTTCATGTAAGGAAAAGGGGAATTTTGTGATAAAAAATAATATTTTCCTGATCTGGGAGGATGCAGTTCAATGTACTTTTTATTGTCTATCATTATGGTTTCTTCTATACCGATTCTATCTTCTATATTAACGACAGAACCACCATCAATTTTCGGAATATTTTTATAATAACTATATAATATCACGATTTCACCTGCATAAACATCCGGAAGAATACTCATCAACATATACTCTTTTTGAACAGTTCCTGCTGAATCATATACTGCTGTAAACAAAAAAGTTGTGTGAGGTTTATAGATACAAGCCGCATCAAGAATTTTAGATGTTTTTTTACTGCTTTGAGCAAAAACATTTTGATTCAGCAGAATCAAAAATATCACTATTACAATAGTGTATTTGCGATGTGTGTGTTTCATAAATTGTATTGTTAAATTCATTTTCTAAAACCTAAACGAAAACAATTTTCAAATAGTTATTGTATTGGAATGTAAAAAAAATATTACTTTTGCCGCCGAAACTGTGAGTTCCGAAACCACGGTTGCGAAACTTGAAAAAGATAGAAAGACAATTATATGGACAATCTGTATTTAATCATCGTAATAATCTTACTAATACTTGCTGTATTAGATTTAATTGTAGGCGTTGCCAATGATGCCGCTAACTTTTTAAACTCTGCTGTAGGCGCCAGGGTTGCCTCTCGATGGGTTATTTTGGGAGTGGCTTCGGTAGGAATATTCATCGGTACTTTTTTTGGAAGCGGCATGATGGAGGTAGCCAAAAGCGGCGTTTTTCATCCCAATATGTTTCATTTTCATGATGTAATGATTTTGTTTGTGGCGGTTATGATAGCCGATGTTATCATATTGGATATATATAACTCTTTGGCGCTTCCGACTTCAACAACAGTATCTTTAATATTTGAACTTTTGGGCGCTGCGGTGGTAGTGGGAAGC
>Ga0209628_10000184_pt1 | contig 35778 bp, 35 predicted proteins | sample TergutCu122P4_FD_187285 | JGI IMG/M metagenome (GOLD analysis project Ga0209628, IMG submission 187285) | Cubitermes ugandensis P4 segment gut microbial communities from Kakamega Forest, Kenya - Cu122 P4 (SPAdes) (version 2) | ecosystem: Host-associated > Arthropoda: Insects > Digestive system... | reverse complement strand
TTGGCTTTACTTCCTTATGTAACCGATTTGATGAAATAAAAAAAGGAGGAAAACAACATGCAAGTTATATTAAAAGAAGACGTTACTAACCTTGGTTATAAGGACGATATCGTAACTGTAAAAGACGGTTATGGAAGAAATTATTTGATTCCGCAAAAGAAAGCGGTGATTGCATCCGAATCTGCACAAAAAGTATTGGCTGAAAATCTTCGCCAACGTGCACATAAATTGGAAAAAATCAAAGCTGACGCTCAAGCATTAGCTGCTAAGTTAGAAGGAGTTTCTCTTACTATCGGAGCAAAAACAAGTTCGACAGGTACTATCTTTGGTTCTGTTACTAACATTCAAATCGCTGACGCTTTGGCTAAGAAAGGATTTGATGTAGAAAGAAAAGCTATCGTTATCAAAGATTCAGTTAAAGAAGTAGGAAATTACAAAGCGTTATTGAAACTTCATAAAGAAATTTCGGTTGAAATTCCTTTCGAAGTTATCTCTGAATAATCAATAATTCCTCGCTACGCTCGGAATGACGGAGTGTCTTAGGGGAAATATAGGAGGAAAAAAGCGACGGTAAAACCGTCGCTTTTTTCCTCTCTCTGTACTTTAGCTCGTCATTCCGAACGCAGTGAGGAACCTGCCCCCGACTAAGCGAAATTAAACAACCGGCCTTGCCAAGTTTCTCTTTCTGCAATTCGCTTATCTACTTTGGCCGTAAATTCAAAATTTTTCAAACCCCAATCGGGTGCAATCAGTAATTCTTTAGGAGATTGAGAAACAAAACGCTCCAAAACGAATTCAGGATTAAGTAATTCGATAAAATCAATACAGAGGTCGATATATTCGTCGGCAGAATAAAGATGAAATTTTTCCGGATTTTCTTCAAATTGTTTCGCCATTTGGGTGTGACGAATTAGTTGCAATTGATGCAGTTTTACGGTTGTTAAAGGCAACTCTGAAATCTTTCGTGCATGAGATAAAATCATTTCTCGATTTTCTTCCGGAAGTCCTAAAATTAAGTGAACGCCACACATCAATCCTTTTTGGGATGTTCGGATGATTGCGTCGACTGCATCTTCGTAGGTGTGCCCTCGATTGATATATTCCAATGTTTTATTGCAAGTAGATTCGACTCCATATTCGATTAAAACAAAGATTTTTTTAGCTATTCCGGATAAAGCATCCAACAATTCATTTGGCATGCAGTCGGGACGGGTTCCGATAATTAATCCGACGACACCGGGATAACTAAGTGCCTCATTGTATTTATTCAACAGACTTTCGAGAGAATCGTATGTATTTGTATAAGACTGAAAATAAGCCAAATATTTCATTTGAGGATATTTTCGAGAAAAGAAACGGATGCCTTCTTCCAATTGCTCCGTTACCGATTTTTCTGTTGCACAATACTGCGGACTGAATGTTTGGTTATTGCAATAAGTGCATCCTCCCCATCCTTTCGTTCCATCGCGGTTGGGACAAGTAAAACCTGCATTGATTGAAATTTTCTGTACTTTGAAAGGAAAAGTTTTTTGCAGAAAATCACCGAAGGTCCGAAGAGGCTGATGTTTCATTGTTTTGAGCGAATAAATTTGATAAAACGATAATAGATAAGATTGCCTGAAAGGATAGATGGGTTTCCTGTAATGAAAAGTTGCTTTCTTGCTCTTGTGATAGCTACGTTTAATTTTCTGTCGATAATTTGTCCTTCTTCTTCAATATTATTGACCAAAAAATCCAATTGATACGATTTATTGACGCAGAAAGAATAAATAATTATATCTCTTTCCGAACCTTGAAAACGTTCTACGGTATCGACCAAGATGTCGTTTAATTCGGGAATATTCAAACTGTGAATTTCTTTCTTTATCAAAGCGATTTGACTTCTGTAAGGAGTAATAATCCCGATGGTTTCCGCTACGGAAAACGCTTGATTGTTGATTTTGTATAACTCGTAGATATTTTTTACAAGCTCCTTCACAATTTTAGCCTCGTGGATATTTGTCTTGTTCGTTTTGTCTTCTTTGTGCGCATTGGTAGGAATAAAAGCCATTCGCTTGGTTGCAATAAGTTTGTGGAAAGGATTTGTTTCATCAAACCGGGTGTACGCCAAATTTTCAGTTTGATGTGCTACCGGAACGATTTCGAGTTGATTACCATAAAACGAATAATTCGAGAACGATGCAATTTCGGGGTGCATTCTTCCTTGTTTTTGCAACATGCTCCAAACGGGCGATTGCTTATCCAATTTATGTAAATTGTAAAGTCGCTCGAAAAGTGAATTTCTTCTATTGATCAATCCAATCTGATTTAAGGCAGGATTGATTACTTCCGATTCTTCCTTTTTTTGCAGTACAATTGCCGGTAATTGCTTGTGGTCGCCAATCAAAATAAACTTATCGATCGCATTGTTGCCTGCTACGTTTTTGGCCGACAAAATCCCGATAATGTTTGGCTCTAAAATTTGTGATGCCTCATCAACGATGGCTACTTGAAAATGTTTCAGCTTAAACAGTTCTGTTTTACCGGATAACGATGCAGTTGTTCCGACGAAAATTCTGTGCCTTTCAATCTCTCGACGAACGTCTTCTTTTTTATTGCAATGTTCGATTACTTTTTCGAGCAGTCTTTTTCGATGTTTTTCATCACACGATAGTTCGGAACCAATTCTTATGAATGGCGGATTACCTTTCACTTTATCCAACGCATCACAAATTTCATCTACGGCACGATTCGTGTACGCCATCAGTAAAATGTTGTTGGTTGGCTCGCTGTAAAATTCTTCCACCATTGATTTTAAAGCAACCGACGTTTTGCCGGTTCCGGGCGGTCCGATTAGCAGGAAATAATCTTTGGCGCATTTGGCTTTCAAAATTATATCGTTTATTTCCGGTGAAATATAACTGCCTGTTAGTGTTTGCGTTAAATCCTGTGCTGGTTTTCTTTGATGGAGCAACAAATCTTTTCTGTCTTTGTTGGCTTGCAAAAAAGTATACAACCCACGATACATCGAATTATAAGAAGAATCTAAAAAGTCGCGTTCGATGGCATACTTGCTCTGCTGTGGCAATACGGATTGATTCCGTTGTTTGAAACGAAGACGAATTGTTATTTCAGATGCCGACAGTTTTTCAATCGTAGCTTTAAAAATTTGCCTGTTAGTTACATTATCTTCATCTTTATTTCTTTCATACAAAATTACAATATCCCCCTGCCGGAAATTGGGAAGAAACGTTTGTTCGTAAGCCGGAATTTCAAATCGAATGATTGGCGTTTCTTCTTCCGTTTTATTCTCGATGATAGATAAATCGAAAAGAATTTCTCCGGATTCTTTTTTCTCTTTTAATGAAGACAACCAAAGGGATGAAATTCCTCTAATGCTTTCATAATCAGTATCTCCTGCTTTTGAAATGTAATGTTCTTTGGTTACAAAAGAGTAAAAATTGTGGAAATATTCAAGTTCTAACGGACTCGATTTGTCGATAGGTTCTCTAAATTCAGCCAATTGATTGGAGGCCCAAGGCGGAACAGGAGTATTGGTCAAAAGATTCGTACCGGTTAAAGTACTTATTAAAGATGCTGCATCTCCTTTTTCTACAATATCTTTTTCGTTGGCAACAATTAAATTTCTTTTGTTTAGCGCCTCTTTGGTCAATTTTTCCAATTTATTGGCATAAAGCAATTCATTGTGTTTTGAATATAAGATGTAGGTTTTTCTATCGGCATCTTTCCCAAAATTAGCATTTAATACGGCATAATAGAGCAAAGTTTGCACATAATTATTTGTTTTTAATTGAATGGGTGGAGGAAAAGTTTTAGCACTTCCTGATTTCAATTCGATAATGCGTTTGAAATCCTGTGTTAGAAAATCCAATCGCCCTTGAAGACCTAATTGCTCACAAATAAACGAAGGTTCAATCAATGCCGTTTCCTTGTTTATCGCCTCTTTCGGCAGCACATTATTTATTATATTCCGGATATTTGCGAAATGCAATTTACCCGTTTCGTGAAAATCTACGGGAATATCGCAAGTTGTAATTTCGAATGGAGTGCCTTTAAATGATTTTTTGATTACTTTGTCGTAAAAAACCGGAGCATGAGGCTTTTCATTAACAAGTTCGTCGAGCATATTATTGGCAATATTACCGAGTAATAAATAGTGTCTGTTAGGCATGGTTTCCAACCTCGAACGAAAATAATTCAAATAACTGTCTCCTTCGTCTTTAAAACATTCTGCCAACGAACTGATGTCGATCAAATAATCGGGTTCAAGGATGATAAATTCGGGCAAATAAATTCCTTGTTCATCTACCGTTACATCAATGAGATTCAGTTGACAACCGTTCCATAGTTTGTCTACCGTATCGTTAAATTCTTCGTTGACACCCGGGACATGATGCTTTATTTTTATCGGTTCTTCTGTAGGATTTTCTTCATCAAAACCATAAATAAATTGCTCGTCAACCGACGATACTTCTACTCTTATTCGATTGTATTTATTAACCGGTTTTGTTTTGGGTTTATAATAATCCTTTTGAGGAAAAACAATTGATAATGTGCTTGGAATAACTGCGTTATAAAAATGGCTCAAAGCATTGCACAATGCTTTCAAATCCTGCAAATAGTCTTCTTTTGTTGGTTCAGAATCGGCATGTAGAACATTGTTGGCATTAATTCTAAACGTATTTATTTGAAATGTTTTGTACTTGTCGAGTTTCGTTTTTTCGCATATATAATTCAGTCGTGAAAACAAATTGGAAAATTGAATGCGTTCGTTGGCTGTCAAGTCTTTACACACTCGCTCAAGCAACGAACGCATTTTAAGATATTTATCCTTTATGCTGTCAGGTTCGTGGTGGGTTTCTTCTAATTCTTCAAAAAACGCTATTCCGCTCATAAGTAACTAAATGAATAATTTTTATTCTAAAACAATGACGAGGCTGTTGTTTATGGAAGCCCAATCATATATAAATTTAGCATGTGAGGCGGCATTGCGCACGCACATGTGAGAGCGTGGGATAGTTCCTAAAGTCGGACTAAATTCGATAATGTTTTTATGTGGTAGATTTACCGGAACTCCGTGTATATATCCACCGTCGCAGAAACGGTTGGCGTAAGGAGCAAAACCTTCGATAATAGTATTTCCATCACCATAAAAAAACATTTTTTCTCTTTTTTCCTGTATAACAAAGATGCCAAGCGGAGTGGGTTTCTGGTATGGAGGATGATGCGCACCTGTTGTGGCCGGATTCATACTTCTTACTAACCATTTATCATCGACTTTCTCCAATGTAGCGATGTTTTGATTGTTACGATCTACCACTGCTACTTTTTTGAAAGACACACTGTCTTGTATGACATCTACATATTTTTTAGGAATTATCCAATTTCCCGGAAAATATATGGTAGATACTTCGACAAAATCCGTACCATCATTTATTATTTTCACCAGAGAACCATCTAATCCATATCGTTCGGGGACAATTGAGTCTGTCGGCAAGTATAATGGAACATTTTGGCTGCCTTCAATTCCGTATACATCTGTTACGTTATGATATTCGTTTATTTTGAAATTTCTTGCTTTAGGAGGAGCTCCGTGTTCGTTGCTTTTGTTTTGCAAAATCCCCCAAATCGCAGGCGATTCCTGTATTGAGTCGACAATTGCCAAGTGTTTGCGAATTTTATCCCATTGGAACACCCGAACCGTATCTCTATAAGGATAAGTGTCGGACAAAGTATACTGATCGTATAACAATTCTTTTTCTATGACCACTTCTTTTAGCCAATCCTTTTTTCGTTCTTCTCCTCTTATCTCAGAGTTTTTGCCCGGGTTTTTACTACAAGAAATCAAAGCACAAACAAGCGCTAATGACAAAATGACAATCTTTTTCATCGTAATATTTAGTTTTTAGATTAATAACAAACCTTTGGAAACTTCGTCTGATTTAGTTTGACCTTGAAGTACGGTAATTATTTTCAATCCGAAATCAAATACAAATCCGGGGCCTTTTCCCGTAATTATTTTGCCGTCTTGCACAACGTTATCTTCACTTACAATGGCGCCTTTCAATGTCGATTCGTAACCCGGATAGCAAGTGGCTTTTTTACCCTTCAGAATTCCTAATTCTCCCAAAACAAGCGGAGCAGCGCAAATAGCTGCCACATATTTTCCTTTTTCAACGTATTCCAAAAGATGTTTTTTCAGGTTTTCGTGAGCATTCAGGTTGCTTGCTCCGGGCATTCCTCCGGGTAACACAAGCATAATTCCTTCATTGAAATCGACTTCTTCGAAAAGTTTATCGGCTTTAACCACAATTCCATGAGCGCCCTCGACAAGATTATTCCCTGTTATGGAGACAGTTACGACTTCAATACCTCCGCGAAGGAGTAGGTCTATTGTTGCAACAGCTTCGGTTTCTTCAAAGCCTGTTGCTAAAAAGAGAAATGTTTTTTTCATGGTGAATATGTTTTGTTTACCTTAAATAATATCTATATGTTATTTTTCCCGATTGGTTTTCATTTCCCGAAATAACGTTGAATCTGGCTTTTTTAGCGGCTTCTAAGGCCGATTGGCGCAAGGTATTGTTGGTTATGGTAGTTCCTCTTCCGACATTGGCTAAAATTACATTGCCATTTCTGTCTACTGTAATATCGACAACAATAATGCCTTCTTCCTGAACTGAAAATGCCGGACGGGGTAGACCTTCGGGACCAAGATGACGGCCCGAAAGAGAGAAATCGCCCCAATGTCCAACACCGGTGTTGGCTCCCTGGTCGGAATTTCCCTGAGGACTTCCTTGACTTCCTTGGCCTGTGCCGGTACCTTGGCCTGTCGATTGAGTACTTCCGGCTCCAAAGGCTCCGGCCACTTGATTGTTTATAGCTTGTTGACGTTTTTGTTCCTCTTCTATGCGTTTGCGTTCTTCCTGTTCTATCCGAAGTTGTTCCTGTTTGCGTTTTTGTTCTTCCGCATTTATAGAAGCCGTTTGTTCAATGTTTTGGGTGATAGCCGGTTGTGATGGTTGCGTTGAAACTTCAGGAGTGTAAGGTTCGACGGGAATATCGTTGGTGTTGTCGCCCATAGGCATGAATGTTCCGGATGCCTCATCAACGTTGCCAAAACGAACCAATACGCCTGCCTCTCTTGCCGGTACAACTGTGTTCAACACAGAGAACCACAGGATTGAAAGCAGGATTGCACAAAAAATCAGTGACCCGATATAACCAACTATTTTTTCTTTTGTCAAATTCATTTCGGCCGTGTTACGAGTATCATGCGAAATTGATTTTCATTCGCAATATTCAAAACTCTTACAACTTCTTTATAAGAAATATTTTCATCTGCATATAAAGCGACATAAAGCTCCGGTTCTTCAGCATAACGTGCTCGTAAAAAAGGTGCAATTTCATCGAATGAAACTCGACGGTCTTTTTCTTTTCCGTGAGCGATATAATAATTCAAATCCGCGTCTATCGTTATACGAGTCAACGGTTTGGATGTCGTTTGACTTTGACTTTGCGGGAGCATTACCTTAATAGCATTGGGTACTACCACGGTCGACGTTATCATGAAAAATATGAGCAACAGGAATATCATATCAGTCATGGAGGCCATACTGAATTCCGCATTTACTTTTGATCTTTTTTTAAGAGCCATCTTTTATTCAGTTGAAAGTTGAAAGTTGAAAGTTGAAAATTAAAAGTATTGTTTTCACTTTCAATTTTCAATTTTCAACTTTCAACTAATTTGTTGGTTCATTTAGTAAATCCATAAACTCCATGGAGCGAGCTTCCATTTTATTGACAACACCATTAACCATGGATGCTAAATAGTTATATCCAAACAGGGCGATAATTCCGACAATCAAACCGGCAACAGTAGTTACCAATGCTTCGTAAATTCCTGAAGATAGCAATGTTATATCTACATTTGTGCCTGCATTCGCCATATCGAAAAATGCACGAACCATACCGGTTACGGTTCCGAGAAATCCAAGCATAGGAGCTATCCCTGCGGTTGTTGCTACCCAAGTGAAACCTTTTTCAAGTTTGGCAACTTCGATATTTCCTACGTTTTCGATAGCCACTTGTATATCGTTCATCGGTCTTCCTAAACGGGAAATGCCTTTTTCAATCATGCGTGAATAAGGCGTATTGGTACTTTTACAAAGATTAATAGCCGAACTTATTTTCCCTTCATGGATGTAATCTTTGATTCGGTGCATAAAACTTTGGTCTTCTTTTTCTGCTTTTTTAAGAACAAGTACCCTTTCGATAAAAACGGCAACAGAAATAAACAGAAGGAGTACGATCGGAATCATAATCCATCCGCCTTTAACGGCTAACTCGAAAGCATTGATATGCGCTTCTGTGGGTTGTACAGCAGAAGTAAGGTCAGGCATAGCATCTGATACTTGCGCTGAAACGTCTTGAATAGTTAGTAATAAACTCATTTTGTTGAAAATTAAGAGTTATGTATTAAACACTTTTTATATTCTTTTATTGTATTCTCCAGTCCTAAATAAAGCGCATCGCAAATTAAAGCGTGCCCGATAGATACTTCATCCAAAAATGGAATCGACCGATGCAGGAATTTCAGATTTTCGAGGCTCAAATCGTGTCCGGCATTGACACCCAATCCCAATTTTTTTGCCAAATTAGCAGCTTCTACGAATGGCGCCACAGTTTCTTCTTTTCCTTTCGGGTAAAACGTTGCATACGGTTCGGTGTATAATTCAATCCGGTCGGCTCCTGTTTTTGCGGCATATTCGATATTCTGCAAATCTGTTCCGACAAAAATGGAAGTTCTGACTCCGATTCCTTTGAATCCTTCAACTATTTCGGAAAGTTGGCTGAAAGATTGCTTTACGTTCCAACCGGCATTTGATGTTATCGCTTCGGGTGCATCAGGAACCAAAGTAACTTGTCGGGGCTTTGTTTTTATTATCAAATCGATAAATTCTAAAGAAGGATACCCTTCGATGTTAAATTCGGTTGTTACGGAACGGCTCAAATCTAACACATCTTGATAGCGGATATGCCGGCCATCAGGACGTGGATGAACGGTAATCCCTTCTGCACCGAACTTTTCACAGTCCTGCGCCACTTTCAACACATTAGGGATATTTCCTCCCCGAGCGTTCCTTATGGTTGCTATTTTATTGATATTTACGCTTAATTTTGTCATTGTTTAAAATATATATAGTAATTTTACCCCTAATTAGCTCCGCTGTTCAACGTAGTTTCTAACTACGTTGTGTTAAAAACAAAGCTCTGCTTTGTAATTACAAGTCTGGAGACTTGCTTTTTTTAGCTACGACGTAGTCAAAGACTATGCCGGACAGCCGAGCAAAGCCAAATCGGGTGCAAATTTAGTAGAATTGTATCAATAAATAAAACATGTTAAGTAAAGAAATACTAATTTTAGTTGAGAAGTTTGCAGAAATCACCGATACCGACTCTAACGGTGCATTAATTGCCTTAGAACTTAATCCGCAGGATTACGATTTATCCAATATTGCACGTTTGGTGGAATCCAATAATTGTAAGATATTGAGCCTTTTTTCTCATCCGATAAAAGAAACCGGAAAATTAGTCGTCATGATGAAAATTGATTCGGAAGATGCATCAGCTGTATTGCGTAGTTTTGAACGGTTTAATTATTCTGTTGTATATCATTTCCAAAAACAAGGTTTGACAGATGAGATACAACGAAAACGGTTGGAAGAATTAATGTATTATTTACAAATGTAATAATACCCCTATTTAGGGGTAAATTTAATATGTAAAATGAAAATAGGAATTTTCGGTAGCGATTACCAATCAGATAAACAAGTACAAATTAAACGGGTTTTCGAACAATTGCAAAAATTGGGCATGGAAACTTGTGTAGAAAAGAATTTTTACCGATACTTATCTTCTAAATTAAATTACGAACCTCCGGTTTCGGCTCTGATTGAAGAGAAAGATTTTCAGGTTGATGTTGCTATAAGTATAGGTGGAGACGGTACGTTTTTGCGCACAGCGGCTCTTGTTGGCTCCAAATCGATTCCTATTCTTGGGATTAACACCGGTCGATTGGGTTTTTTGGCAGATGTAGGCCCTACTGAAATTGAAGATACATTAAACGATATATTCAAGAATCATTATCGCATTGAAGACCGCACATTGCTGCATTTCAAAATCGGTATGGACACGAAAATCTATAATTATGCACTGAATGAAATTGCCATTCAAAAGCGTGATACGTCTTCCATGATACGAATAAATGCGTTTATCAACGACGAATTCCTGACTACTTACTGGGGCGACGGTTTGATAGTTTCCACCCCAACCGGTTCTACGGCTTATTCTATCAGTGTCGGTGGCCCGATTATCGTTCCGCAAGCTAAAGCGATTGTGTTGAGTCCGATTGCTCCGCATTCGCTGAATGTTCGCCCTTTGGTTATTCCTGAAGATTCTCGTTTGAGTTTCGAAGTTGAATCGCGAAACACCAATTTCCTGATAGCTGTCGATGGATGCTCACAAGCTTTCCCAACGGGAACAAAATTTGAAGTGGGGAAAGCAGATTTTCCCATAAAAGTAATCAAACGATATAACAATACCTTTTATAAAACGTTGAGAGATAAGTTGATGTGGGGAGCGGATAACAGGATTTGAAATAATTATTAATCTAAAATTTTCAATACAATGACAAATAAACATCAAAATCAAAGTGAACAAATGACCGACAATGAGCAATTAATTGCATACTGCGGTATTTATTGTAAATACTGTCAGGCATTTACGTCGAGAAAATGTGAAGGCTGCAGGAGTAATTCTGCTAAAAGTGCCGTTTTATATAAAAGATGTCAAGTAAAGCCGTGTTGTGTCGAAAATGGATTTTTCACCTGTGCCGATTGTACGAAATACGTTTCTACAAAGGATTGCAAAAAATACAACCCTTTGCTGCTTAAGATTGCTTCGCGAATTGAAGGTAGCGACCGCAGTAAAGCAATTGAAATGATTAAAGAAAAAGGGCGAGCAGAATTTTTGACATATATGGAAGACAAAAACTGGGTATGTTTCAAAGCCAAAGATACTTTTTTCAATAGAAAATTTGGTAAAAAATTGAATGAAATATGAAAAAGAAAGCTATTCTATTGTTTTTTAATTTGTTACTCTCTGTTTTAGTTCTCCATTCACAGGGAAATTTGCGTACTATTACAGGTACTGTTGTCGATGCCAGTGATGGTGATCCTCTAATTGGAGTATCCGTAATGTTAAAAGGAACAGCTGCCGGAATTGTAACAGATTTTGATGGAAAATACACCCTTAAAATCCCTTCTTCAGGAAGACAAATACTGGTATTTTCTTATATCGGTTACCAAAAACAGGAAATAGTCGTAGAACCGGATAAAAATACCATAAATGTAAATTTGAAAGAAGAGGCAAAACTGCTTGAAGAAATCGTAGTAGTAGGTTATGGAACACAAAGGAGGAGCAGTATGACAGGTTCAGTGTCCAGTGTTTCAGGTAACAAACTACAGGTACGGAAAAAAGGAGGAGGAAAAGGTACAACGTGGAAACGTTCGGGTATGCCTGAAAACTCTATCAGACTTGAGGTCGGAGATGATGATTTCCTGTCGCTGCAAGCTGCGCAAATGGCAGTCCAAATCGATGGGTTTCGTGTAAGAGTATTAATGGATTGTTTCTTCTTTAATGATAAAAAAAACAATTTGGAAGGCACTTTCAAACTTCGATTACCAACAGATGCTACTCCTTACTATTTTGCCTTTGGCGAAACAAAATACTTGGATGAAGATGAAGACAATGATGATAATCAAAACAAAAAGAAAGTAAAACCATATAAAATACCATACGCTCAATACAATCCTGATGAATTTGATTTGACACCTGATGCCATTGAAGATATGGATTCCCGAAAATGGGACAGGGTAAAACAAGCACGTATCGTTTCCAAGCAAAAAGCAGCACGAGCATACGAGCAAACTGTCAGTAGAAGGATAGACCCGGCATTAATGGAATGGGCAGGTGCCGACTTTTTCTCCTGCCGCGTATTTCCTCTCTCAAAAAATACGTTACACCGAATCGTTATCGGTTACGAATTAAATATGACAGAGGCACTTGATTTCCGCGAATACATTCTTTCCTTGCCCAAAGTGGAAAAAGATTTCAAATTAGATATAAGTATGTATGTTTCGGAAAACATGAAGCCGCAAATATCTCCGGAACTTGAATCCAAACAAGTAAATGACCGGCTGTATGTATCGGTGGAAAATCCTAAAAAGAAAGAATATACGATACATTACAATACGGTAGAACCTGTCATGCTAAGCAATGATGATTACTTTGCCGCCAATTACAGGATTAACCTGCCCGAAACAAAACAGGAAAAACTGCCTACGGATGCAGTATTTTTATTAGATGTTTCCCTTAGTTCGCAACCTGATAAATTTAATGTCTGGCTGAAATTGATGGAAGAAATCCTGACAAACAATACCGATGTAATCAAGAATTTTTCCGTTTTGTGTTTCAACATAGATACATTTTGGTGGAAAGATTTTTATTTGCGCAACAACTATCACAATTTCGCACAATTCCTTGAATATGCCAACACGCTGGCTTTGGAAGGAGCCACAGACATTGGAGCTGCCCTGTCCGAAGCAAGCAACCCATCATGGCTGAAACCGGAGAAAAATGCACCCAAACATATATTCTTGATGAGTGATGCCGATTTCAATTGGGGAGAAAGTAATATGCATGCTTTCAAGACATTTATTCGTCCGGGAGACTGCATACATACCTACAAAACCGGACTGTCAGGAACTAATAATACGGTACTTAATTATTTTAGCAAAGAGTCGAATGGTTTTTCATTCACAGTCACAGGAGAAGAAGAGGCTACGCTGGTTGCCAAATCATTTCGTTATCATCCTTGGATTATTGAAGATATACAGGTCGAAGGCGCAGAAGATTTTCTTATTTCCGGGAAGCCTTCCCAACTTTATAACGGACAAAAACTAATATTCGCAGGGCGTAATAAACCAACAGGGAATATCTATATTCGAGTAAATAACGGAATAGAAACAAAAGAGTTGAGACTATCGGCAAAAGAACAAATTACCTCCGGACTATCCGCACGTTTGTATGGGCAATTGGCATTGGGAGCACTCGAAAGTTTCGGGTATCAAACAGAAGAAGCGGTCGAATCGTACTCTACCTATTTTCGTATTCCAAACGCAACAATGTCGTTCCTGATGCTCGAAAGCGAGTCTGACTATCGCAGATTTGGAATCGACGAAGATGATGCCGAGTATTTCGTGGAGAAAAACACAGTAGAATCTGTTATCAAGGAATTAATGGAAAAAGGAATCATTGCCCCATTGAACGATGGAAAAGCAAGTTTTCTCGCATGGTTAAAACAGATGAAAGAAGATAAAGTATTGAAATTTGCTCCTTCCGAAAGTTTTATGAATTATGTCAACAGCCTTCCCGATGAAGTATTCAATGTAAAAATACAACCTCTGAAATATAATGTACGACTCAATGAACAGCAAACTTCAGAAGAAAAAGATGCTTTAGGCAATGAAAATATTCGTTATGACAATATGCTTTCCTTGGCAAATTTGCGGAGGAAAGGATATGGAAACGCTGATGCCTTAAAACTGCTTAGCTCGGTAATTGAACGCAATCCCGGTGATTTTATCGCCTTACGCGACCTTGCATTGAAGTCAATCGAATGGAATATGGGAGATCAGGCTTATTACATGATGCGTCGTGTCATTTCTAATCGGAATTATGAAGCTGTCGCCTATCTTACGGCAGCTGATGCCCTTGCCAAATCAGGTAATGTTGAAATGGCTATTATATACTACCATATTTGTACGCATTCGGATTGGGACAGTGCTTATGGCAGTTTCAAAGATATTGCTGCTTTACAATACTACCGTTTGCTGAAAGATATACGCAGTAAGAAAGACGGCATTTGGTCGAAAGAAGTGTGGCCTACAAGTAAAAAAGATAAAATATCTGAACAAAATATTTCTCGCATTAATACAACATTAGAATTTGCAGATGAATTATTCAAAGATGTATCTGAAGAATTGGATGATAATAATTTATTGTATGACCAAGCAGATATTGTGTTGATTATCAACTGGAATACTAACAATACAGACGTTGACTTACATGTAATGGAACCTACCGGAGAGGAATGCTATTACGGAAATAAGAACACAAAAATTGGAGGAAAGCTGACGACTGATGTTACAAGGGGTTATGGGCCCGAAATGTATGTGTTACGTCACGCTGTAGACGGTCAATATCGTGTACGTTTGGTTTATTATTCGGATGATAACACCAAAACTTCCTCAAAAACAAAAGTATATCTCGATTTCTACCGTAACTGGGGACGGCCGAACGAAAAGGCAACCCGTAAAACAGTTATTCTGGAAAATAGAAAAGACAATGAAGATGTATTGGTATTTGATGTAAAAAACCTGAAAGTAAAATAAGAAGAAACGGATACTCAATAACAAAGTATGATGCGAAATAAAATTGTATTGATAACAGGTGCTACAAGCGGAATAGGAGAAGCTTGTGCTTTCAAATATGCCTCAGAAGGAGCCCATTTGATTCTGAACGGAAGAAATCAAGAAAAATTGGAAACCCTCAAAAACAGCATCTTGGAAAAATATCCGGTTGAAATATTGACGCTTTTATTTGATGTAAGAGACAAAGAAACCGCTAAACAAGAAATCGACAATTTACCTGAAAAATGGCAAGCCATCGACATCTTGATTAACAATGCCGGATTGGTTTTAGGAGTCGACAAAGAATTTGAAGGCAATCTGGATGAATGGGATATTGTTATCGATACCAATATCAAAGGATTACTAACAACGACCCGCCTGATTGTTCCCCTGATGTTGAAACACAATCGCGGACACATTGTCAATATCGGCTCCATTGCCGGTGAGGCTGCTTATCTCGGAGGAAGTGTTTATTGCGCCACCAAAGCTGCGGTTCGCATGCTGACCGACGGTTTGCGTATAGATTTGGTTGATACGCCTTTACGAGTAACGAATATCAAGCCCGGATTGGTTGAAACGAATTTCAGCATCACCCGTTTTCATGGAGATAAATCGAAAGCTGATGCCGTATATCACGGATTAAAACCATTAATTGCCGAAGATATTGCAGAAACCGTTTATTACACGACTTCTGTTCCCGAACATATTCAAATCGCAGAAGTGTTAATCATGCCTACCAATCAAGCTACCGGAACAGTGGTTTACAGAGGACAGTAATTTTTATTCTTTGAAATACACTCGTTTTACTCTGGGAGAAATAGAAGTTAAAATCTCGTATGGAATAGTATCTAATTGATTAGCAACCTCTTCTATCGTAATTTCTTTCCCGAAAATAATTGCCGTATCGCCTTCTTGAGCATTGGTATCGGTTACGTCTACCATACATAAATCCATGCAGATGTTTCCGATAATCGGACAACGTTTTCCGTCGATAAAAACAGAACCTTTGTTGCTTAATTTTCTGTCTAATCCGTCGGCATAGCCTATGGGAAGACAGGCAATGCGGGAGTTGCGAGATAAGGTGCCGTTCCGGCTGTAGCCAATGGTTTCGTCTTTTTTCCTGTCTTTGATTTGCAAGATTATTGTTTTCAAAGTGGCTACGTTTTGCAGCGCATGTTTGTCGACAGCCGAAATGCCGTACAACCCGATTCCCAGCCTAACCATATCGGATTGAAATTGAGAGAAACGTTCGATGCCGGCCGAATTAAGCGCATGTTTCATAATCGGGTAGGAGAGAGCGACTTCCAACTCGGCAGCAAGAGAATTGAACAGAGTAAATTGCTGCATGGTGTATTCGTCATGAAAAGAAGAATCGCTGCCTGCCAAATGAGAAAATACGGAACGGACTTTCAAACAGGATTGATTGTTTAATACCTGAACCAATTCTTGCATATCGTTCTTTTCAAATCCCAAACGATGCATACCTGTATCTAACTTGATATGAACAGGATATTGAGCGATTCCGCGTTTTTCGGCCTCCTTCAACATGGTTTTTAATATCCTGAAACTATATATTTCGGGTTCTAAATGATTGTCGAACAATGTGTTGAAACTGTTTGTTTCAGGATTCATCACCATTATAGGCATAGAGATTCCTTCTTTGCGCAGTTCGTCTCCTTCGTCGGCAACAGCAACTGCTAAATAGTCGCAACCTTGGTCTTGTAGCGTTTTGGCCAATTCGTAAGAGCCTACGCCATACCCGAAAGCCTTGACCATGCAAATAATTTTCGTTTCGGGTTTTAATTTCGAACGAAAATATTTGAAGTTGTGAATGATGGCATCTAAGTCGACTTCGAGTACGGTTTCGTGGATTTTTTCTTCTAATTGTTCCGTTATTTTTTCGAAAGCGAAACTTCTTGAGCCTTTGATAAGGATAATTGAGTTATCGAATTGACGAATTTTTCCGGACTGCAGAAATGATTCTGTTGTGGGATAAAATTCTTTCTCTACATCGAATTTATCGGCTTGTTCAGACAAATTATTTCCGATACCAATAATGTGTTGTATTTGTTTTTTCTTGATTAATTCGGCAACTTTTGCATAAAAAATATCGTTAGGAACACCCGATTGCAGAATATCCGATAAAATCAGTACGGATTTCATTTTGTTATCTACCGAGCGACGGAGCATGAAATCGAGTGCAATGTGTAGCGAATTAATATCAGAGTTGTAGGTGTCGTTAATGAGGATGCAGTGGTTGATGCCTTTTTTTACATCCAAGCGCATGGCGACAGGCTCAAGATATTTGAAAGATTCAAATAATCCTCCCCCTGCCCCCTCCAAAGGGGGATAGGCTGACGCACGATAATTTTGCGTCGAAATCTGGCGCAAGCTATCCCCCTTTGGAGGGGGCAGGGGGAGGATTGACTCAACTCCATAGCTAAAACACAATATTGTAGCCAAACAATGAACCGAATTTTCAATTGAAGCGTCATCATCAAAAGGAATTATTACGTTATTCTCTTTTTCGCCAAATACGAAATCAATCGAAGTATAATCTTTTTCTTTCTTAATCTGCTTGATAAACAAAGGCGCTTTCGGATTTTTTCGCGACCAACCGAATTTTTCAAAAGAATAATCTGATGTATTTATAGCATCTTCAATAATTTTGTTATCAACATCATAAATAAGCAATTGGCTATTTTGGAACAATTTCAGTTTCTGCAAGCATTTTTCTTTCAGAGAAGTGAAATTTTCCTGATGAGCATCACCAATATTGGTGAGAATACCGATAGTTGGCTTGATGATATTTTCTAATTGCGGCATCTCGGAAACCTGAGAAATTCCCGCCTCGAAAATACCCAGTTCGGTTTTTCCATCTAACTGCCAGACCGAGAGAGGAACTCCGATTTGTGAATTATAACTCCGGGGAGAACGCACAATATTGAAATCTTTGTTTAACAACTGATAAAGCCATTCTTTGACGATGGTTTTTCCGTTGCTACCCGTGATTCCGACAATTGGGATATCGAACTGCGCCCTGTGAAAAGCGGCTAATTGCTGTAATGCAGTTAATGAATTGTCGACCAATAAAAAATTGGCTTCGGTCAGTTTTTCCAGTTCCGGAATGTAGTGTTGAATGATAAAGTTTCGTACTCCGGCTCTGTATAAATTAGGAATATATTTATGTCCGTCGTTTAATGTCGTTTGCAGAGCAAAAAACAATGTCTCTTCAGGATGCGAAAGCGAACGGCTGTCGGTCAGCAAATAATTGATAGCCGAATGATTACGGATAATTCCTTTGGCAGAAATTATTTTGGATATTTGATTGACGGTATATTTCATTATTGCTAACAGTTTTTATTTGGGTGGAAACATAGAATTTTGCTCGTTGCATGTTGGCATTTTATGTTTTTTCTTTTTATTGTCATTTATTATTATGCTTTTCTCTTTTCTGTTTCGTTGTCCCGCTGTACAATTTTCCACTGGCAGTTAACGAGAAAATGAAACGAACAAGGCCTGCGTTAATCAATGTGAGCGTTGTCACCTTACTCTATAACTGCTTTTGAAAGTTACGAAAAACAAGCTGTTTTAGCACATCTAATCATAGGCATCAAATTTTATGTTAGTGAGGCAAAGATAAATAAAATATCAGAAGTTGATGTTTTAAAAAGGCGAAATATTATTTCGAGGTGTTGTGGTCCCAATCCGCAGGATTGAATATGAATAACCTCCAATGAAGCGATAGCGATTGGGGGCGAAAGTGGAATATACCTCTCTCCTCAACCCCGCTCAGGGGTTGAACTGTCATTGTTTAATCCATGTTTAATCCATATTCTTTTAACAACCGTTTCAATTCATCTTCCATATTTTCATTCTGATGATGTTCCTGTTGTCTTTTAATATAAGATATAATCATATCTTTTTCCTTGAACGAATAAGTAAAAGCAGCATAGCCTTCACTCCATCCCCGAAATAGAGGAAAATCATTAGACCGTTTCAACCACAAAGAAGTTGCGATTTTGATACTTTTGATATAATCCGCCAATGAAACAGAAGGATGCAAATCTGATAAAATATGGATGTGGTCTTCCATTCCATTGATACGATATAATTTTCCCTGTTTGTTTTTGATTATTCCCCAAATATATTTATACAAAGAAGAAACATTGTTTTGAGAAATAGACATCTCGCTTCGTTTGGTTCGCAAGACAATGTGATAAAGAATTTTGGTATACGACATAGCATTGATAGTTTGATTACTGTAATGTTTGCAAAATTAAAACAAATTCTGAAATAATGTTCGATTTAGCAAAAAACATTCAACCCCTGAGCGGGGTTGAGGAGAGAGGTATATTCCACTTTCACCCCCAATCGCTATCGCTTCATTGGAGGTTATTCATATTCAATCCTGCGGATTGGGGCCACAACACCTCAAAATAATATTTCGCCTTTAAAAAATCTTTTTGTTGATTTTGGGAAATGTAGTACCTTTGCAATATAAAATCTCAATGAGATAAAAACAGTAAGGTCGTAAAGCGGTGTTGAGCCGGATGTAAATCCTTACCGTTTTTTCTTCAATGTAAAAAGAAACTCCAAGCCGCCTCCCGACCTGTTTTTTGCAACAATTTCGCCTTTATGGAATAAAACAGCGTTTTTAACGATGGACAATCCTAAGCCGGAACCGCCTGTATCGCGTGTGCGTCCTTCGCTTACACGGTAGAATCGCTCAAAAATGCGGGAAAGATGTTTCTCATCAATTCCTTTTCCGCTGTCGTAGTATGAAAAGTAGTAATAATTATCATCTTCCATGTAATTCGTAATCTGTATGTCCAAATTATCGCCTCCGTAAGTAATGGAATTATCTGTCAGGTTGCGGAAAATGGAATAAAGCAAAATACGATTACCTTCAATGGCTACATTGTTTTCTACCTTGATGTCGAAATTAATTTTTTGCTCTGCAAATTTATCCGATAAATCTTTTTTCAATTCTTTTAACAAGGGTTGAATTTGTACATTTTCAATTTCGAATAAATCCGAAGCTTCTTCCATTCGGGTAACAAAAGAAATATCCTGTATCAGTTCAGATAGTCTAACGATTTGAGAATAAGCCCGTTCTAAAAAAAACTGTCTTCTTTCCGGGTCGATTTCCGATTGTTTTATCAAAGTTTCGAGGTATCCTCTGATACTTGTAACAGGCGTTTTTAGTTCGTGGGCGATGTTATTCGTCATTTCCTGTTTCATCAAACGGGTTTTTTCCATTTTTGTCACATTAGTAATCGCAATTTCAAAACTACTATCTTCAAAGCGCACCACCGTAATGTTGAAATGCTTTCCGTCTCTGCCTTTTTGCGTTGTGAAGACGGTTGATTTATCTTGCGGCTCATCTAAGAAATCCTGCAAATCTTTGAATACGGGTTCTTCAAAAATCTTGTTTACATTCAACGAGGGTTTTTCGGTCAGAAAATTCAGGTATTGTATAAAATGAGAATTGGCATATATTTTATTGCGTTTGGGAGTAAAGAAACTCACTCCTTCCTGAAGTGAATTGAAGTGCTGAAGCATTTTTTCTCTTTCCAAAGAAATTTTCTTTTTGTTTTCTTGCACTTGTTTATAAACGTCGACGATTTTTTCTCCGATTTCTCCCAGCTCATCTTCCGGAAAAGTAATATTTTTTAAATCAGGATTTCCGGCTTGTGCGGTCGATGCAAAATCCCTCAATTTAGAGATGGACTTACTGAAACGCCCCGACAAATAAATCATTGCAATCATAGATGCAAAAAATAGAAACAAGATAAAATAGAGAAAAATATTATCGGTCTTGAAAAATTTCTTAATCACGATGTCATAAGGAATGGCCACCCGGATAAAATAACCATCATAATGTTTTGCGAGATACATAAATTTTTTGTTCATCGATACCGATTTTCTGATATTTGTACCAAAAGGTTTTAGTTTGGCAATTTGTATTTCAGGACGGTCAAGATGGTTGGAAACCCCTTTTAAAGCATCCAAATTATTATCAAAAATAACGTTTCCGTCTTCTTTTATAATTGTAACTCGCAGATTTTCAGGCAATAAATACAATATGTTATTTACCCGTTCTATGCTGTCGAGCGGAATTTGATTTTGCACTATGTAATTATGTACAAAATTGACGAAAATACTTTGCTCGGATTCCAAGATTTCCGTCTTGTAAGTTTTCTCCCTCTTTTGTTCAAAAATGATAACTCCTATTGTAAATAAAGAAAATACAATAAAAAAATAGAGAAAAAGTCGTTGTCTGTAATTCAGTTTCATAATTTTATGGGTGAACGGTAAACGGTGAACGGTGAACAGAGAAATCTCACTGTTCACACTTCACTGTTTACGCAGTGAAACAATATCCGTATCCTGAACGGTTCATGATATAATGGCTGTAATTTCCAAATTTTTTCCTTAACCGGGTAATATGTACGTCAACCGTGCGGTCTAATACATATCCTTCGTCTTTCCACACCCTATCGAGAATTTCTTCGCGAGTAAAGACTCTGGCCGGATTTTTGACTAACAAAAGCAGAATTTCAAACTCTTTTTTAGTGAGCAATACCTGTTTGTCATCTAATTCGACCTGTTTGGTTCCCTGACTTATTTTTAATTTATCGATGATAATATCTTCCGGTTGACTCGCATTTTTCAACTTGTTTGTCCGTTTCAGAACGGCTTTAACCCGGGCAACCACTTCTTTAATAGAAAACGGTTTGGATATATAATCGTCGGCTCCGATAGAAAAACCGGTCAATAAATCATTTTCTGTGTCTTTAGCCGTCAAAAAGACGATAGGAATTTTATTTCCCTGTTTCCTCAGTTTTTCGGCCATTCTGAATCCCGACATTCCGCCCATCATCACATCCAACAAGATGATTTGATGTTCATCGGATAATTTGTTAAGCGCTTCTTCGGCAGAATAAGCAGTATCGACTACAAAACCTTCATTTTCAAGATTAAACTGAAGAATCTCGCAGATGTCTTTCTCGTCATCGACTACAAAAATCCTATTTTTTAACTCTTCATTCTTCATTTTCAACTTTCAATTTTCAACTTTTCAACTTTTCACTTATTACCGTGTCTAATATCTTTCCCTTCCATCAAATATATAGCCGATTCGGCTAAGTTAGTAGCATGGTCACCGATGCGTTCGATGTTGTGAGAAATTTTATTAATACTCATCAGTATTTTTAATTCGCTTTCAGTCAACGCTCTACCAGCGAAAGACTGTTGTAGTTTCAAGGTTATATCTTTGAGTAAGCCATCTACTTTGTCGTCTGTTTCGATAGTCAAGTAAGCTCTTGAATTATCTTCACAAGAAAAAGCATATACGGCATTACTTACCATTTTTTCGGTATGTTTCAGCATTTTTGCAAGTAATGTTTTAAGTTCGCTATACAAATCCGACTCCCATTCATTTTCTTTGACGAATTTAGAAATATTCATGATTAAATCACCGATACGTTCTAAATAAATAGTCATATCGTGATAGGAAATAATTTTCCTTAAATCCGTAGCTTTGGGGTTAAACAGGAGTATGGCATTGATAACACTTTCCCGTATTTTTACATCCAAGCTGTCGATTATTTTTTCGGAACGTTCGATTTCTTCGCACAAAGCCAAGTCTTTGCCTTTTTCGAATAATGTACGGATAATGCCCAACTCTTTTAATATGATTTCGGAGAGTAACTCGAAATCAGCCAGTAATCTGCTGAGATATTTTGATTTAATTGTTTCCATCATTTTTTCTTATTATCCAAATACACCTGTTAAATATTCTTCTGTCTGTTTATTTTGGGGTTTAGTAAACATTTGCGTTGTCGTACCGTATTCTACCAAATCTCCCAAATACATAAACATGGAATAATCGGAAATACGCGCTGCTTGCGACATATTATGTGTTACGATTACGATAGTATATTGTTCTTTCAACTCCAATAACAATTCTTCGATGTGATTGGTCGAAATCGGGTCTAATGCCGAAGTCGGCTCGTCCATGAGCAGCAATTCCGGTTTAAGGGCGAGGGCACGAGCTACGCAAAGCCGTTGTTGTTGTCCACCGGAAAGGAAAGAACCTTTTTTCGTCATGGTATCTTTGACTTCATTCCAAAGTGCCACATTTTTCAGACTTGTTTCAACAATCTCATCTTTTTCGTCTTTTTTCAAACGAATGCCGTTCAACGCATATCCGGCCAGTACATTATCATATATACTCATGGTTGGAAACGGATTCGGTCGCTGAAAAACCATTCCGGCACGGCGACGTACTTCCATGGGATTCATGCCCAGCACATTTTTTCCTTTCAACAAGATTTCTCCTGTGGTTTTGATGTGTGGATAAAGCTCGTGCATCCGGTTGATTGCTCGCAACAGCGTACTTTTTCCGCAACCGGAAGGCCCCATGATAGCCGTTATCGTATTTTCTCTGACTCCTGCACTCACATTATTCACCGCATTTTTTCCGGGTGTATACGAAACGCAGACGTTTTTCAGTTCAAGCAAATATTCGTTTATTATTGTATTCTCCATTTATTTGCCACTTGTTTAGCTATTAAGTTCAAAGTCAAAATCAAAAGTAGTAATAATAATGATGATGACCAAATCATATCTATCAAATTCGGGTCGTTGTAAAACTCCCATATAAGTAACGGAATGGCACTTGTGGGGCGGTGAATATCCCAGTTGACAGCCGATGCACCCAAAGCAGTGAGCATCAAAGGAGCTGTTTCTCCCATCACGCGCGATACCGCCAGCAAGATTCCGGTAAATAGACCTCCGAAAGCCGAAGGTAACATCACTTTAAAAATAACATTGGTATACGATGCTCCTAACGCCAATCCGGCTTCTTTAAGCGAGACCGGCAGAAGTTTCAAAGTTTCTTCGGTTGAACGGATGACCAAAGGCAACATCATAATCGCCAACGCAACGCTACCTGCCAACGCAGAATAACTGTGCAGCGGCTTTACCACCCATGCGTAGGCAATAATACCGATTACAATCGAAGGGGTTCCCTGAATTAAGTCTGTTAAATATCTTACGATTCCGGCAAAAGCAGATTTGGCATGTTCGGATAAATAAATCCCGACAAAAATTCCGACAGGAATTGCGATTATAATAGCTAATCCTATCATTAATAAGCTACCTGTGATACCATTTAAAACACCTCCCGGAATGGCATTTCCACTCATTTTAGCCAACATGGCATCCATCGAGGTCGGTGCAACTTCGGTAAACAAACTGAGGTTGAATTGTTTGTATCCTTTCTTTAATAATTCGAAAAGAATAAAGAATAGGGGCAACATTGTGATACCGGAAAAGGCACACACAAGATAAAAGAAAATTTTATCTTGTGCTTTTCTAACCCCCAACCCCCTGAAGGGGGCTTGTGAGCCTATCAACGTTTCCTCTTTTTGCATCTTTATCTTTTTAACGTATCAACGTAGAGACGTAGCGCGCTACGTCTCTACATGAGATTAGGGATTAATTCTCTTCATTGTTAATTTTGCTATCGAGTTAATTATAGCTGTAATCAAAAATAATAGCAATCCTATGGCAATCAATGAACTCAATTTTAATCCGCCGGCTTCTCCGAATTGATTGGCAATGATACTGGCCATCGTATTTCCCGTATCGGTCAGCGACCTCGGAATATTGTTTGTATTGCCGATAAGCATTGTAACGGCCATTGTTTCACCTAAAGCACGTCCTAAAGCCAATATGTAAGCCGATAAAATTCCTGAACTTGCCACCGGAAAACTGACCGTTGATATTACCTCCAAACGGGTTGCTCCCAAACTGTAAGCTCCTTCTTTCAAATCGTTTGGAACCATCGAAAGGAATTCCGAACTGAGGGAAGAGGCGTAAGGAATAATCATAATAGCCAACACCAACGATGCCGTAAGGATTCCGAAACCTTGATCGCTCAATCCTAAAGAAACAATTAAAGGTCGCAGGGTATAAAATCCCCACAACCCGTAAACAATAGAAGGTATTCCTGCCAATAAGTTAACTACCGAACCAACAACCGAGGCAATTTTTTTTCCTCTGAAATATTCTCCGGTGAACAATGCTACCGGAAATGAGAATGGAATGCAGAAAAGGAGCGCCAGCAATGAAGTTATTACCGTTCCTGTGATAAATGCCAACGCCCCATAATTTTCTTGTCCTGCTCTCGGGTCCCATTCGGAAGAAGTGATAAATCCGAAGAATCCGAAATGTTGGAAAGCTCCGAGTGCCTGTCCGACCAATGTATAGATAACGCCTGCTGTAAGAAGTAATATCGAACAAGCAGCGAAGAATAGCAGAAATTTGAATATCTTATCTTTCATGTCAATAGTGTGAATGGTGAACAGTGAAGAGTGAAATTTCACCGTTCACTGTTCACTTGTTCACAATTTCACCATTAAAAGTTACCGTACCTAAAATCGCCTTGGCATTTTGCAAAGCAATTTCGGATAGCGGAGAATAATGTATGTTAGCAGCAACGCTTTGTGCATCTTCGCTAAGCATATAATCCATCAATTCAACCAATGCTATTGCTTTATTCAAATCTCTTTTAGCATAAGCTTGTTCCTTATATATGATAATCCATGTAAAGCAACTGATAGGATAAGCATCCGGTTCCGGAGAATTGGTAACCATTGTACGCATATCGATAGGAAGTTCTCCTTTAGCGGCAGCAGAGATAGATTCTGTTCCGACCTCGATAAAATTACCTGCGCTGTTTTGCATCAAGGCAGTAGGGATTTTCTGCGAAAGAGAAAATTCAGAGCCCACATATCCAATAGCACCTTTCGTTTGTTGGATTGTTCCGGCAACGCCCGGATTACCTTTAGATGCGATTCCGGCAGGCCAAGCCAAAGATTTACCGATTCCCATTTTTTCTGCCCACTCCTGATTTGCTTTAGTCATGTAATCACTGAAAACAAAAGTAGTTCCGCTACCATCCGAACGATAAACCGGAGTGACTGTTTGTTCGGGTAATTTAACACCCGGATTCAAAGCTTGAATTTTAGCGTCATTCCATTTTGTGATTTTACCAAGATAAATATCGGAAACGATTTCAGCATTCAAGTTCAACGTAGGAATTTCCGGCAAATTATAAGCCAAAACAACTGCACCCATACAAGTAGGTATATGCAATACCTCGCCTCCCATATCAACCATTTCCTCATCGGTAAGGAATGCGTCGGATGCTCCGAAATCAACAGTTTTGTCTTGCAAGCTGCGAATTCCTCCACCACTGCCGATACCACCGTAAGTAATCTTATTGCCGGTTTTTTCGGTATAATTCTTGAATACAATATTATAAAACGGAAGAGGGAATGTTGCTCCTGCTCCCGAAAGTTCGTTTGTTGCTTTTTGGCTACAACCGAAAGCAATCATCACTGTCGTCACTAATAAAAGTACCTTTTTCATATTGAAATAATTATAAAATGAATTTTGGAACAAGATTACGGCAAATTTGTGAAGTCGTTGTTACATAAATATTACAATTTTGTTAAGTGGCATTGTTGTTTTTTTCTGATAATGTCGTTAGGTTTCTCGCTGCACTCGAAACAACGTTCGGCATTAGCCAAATGACGAGTGAAAAAAAATAATATTTTCTGCATAGTTGTTGTGCATATTAGGATTTTATTTATCTTTGCCTCTCGAATTATTAAACATTATTAAGGTCATGAAAAATTTATTAGCAAATTTGAATCAACTTTTTGCAGATTTCACAAAAGATTCAACAGCACAATTGGAAAATGGAAACAAAGCAGCGGGTACTCGCGCAAGAAAAGCATCATTAGCTATCGAAAAAGCGTTGAAAGAATTCCGTAAAGTTTCTATCGAAGCATCTAAATAAGGTTTATGCTTTATTTATAGAAAAAGATACTGTTTTATTTTTGATATAAAACAGTATTTTTTTTGTTTTTACCGGTATGAAAAGGCAAAGACAGCATTCCGAAAAAATGTATATCATACCTGAAAATTATGTAACTTTGCAATTGATTTATCTAATTTTAAATAAAAGTATTTATGAAAATGGTTTATAAGGGTAAAACCAAAGATGTGTACGATAATGGTGATGGTAACTTCCTGTTACAATTTAAAGACGATGTTACAGGTACAGACGGCAAATTCGACCCCGGTGCGAATACCGTAGGGTTAACTATCGAGGGAGTCAGCAAGTCTTGCGTAAGGCTTACCGAATTCTTTTTCAAAAAAATCGAAGCGGCAGGTATTCCCACGCATTATGTGTCGTCGGACGTTGAAAAGGCGCAAATGATTGTACGACCTGCTACCATGTTCGGTAAAGGCGTCGAAGTTATTTGTAGACTTAAAGCAGTCGGAAGTTTCTTGAAAAGATTCGGCGATTATTGCAAAAACGGTCAGGATTTGGATTTTTTAGTCGAAACAACTTTAAAAGACGATGAGCGCGGCGATCCGCCAATTACAAAAGATCAACTTGATATGCTTGGTATTCTAACCGCCGAAGAATACGAAATTTTAAAAGATTGGACAAAAAAGATTGCCCGCATTATCAAAGATGAGTTGGCGAAAAAAGGTGCGGAATTATACGATATGAAAATTGAATTCGGCAGAGTGGATGGCAAAATAACGCTTATCGACGAAATTTCCGGAGGCAGTATGCGCGTGTATAAGGACGGTAAATTTGTCGAACCGTTGGACATTCCCGCTGTTTTGTTCAACTAAAACATTATGCTAACTCAAAATTAAAACATCAGAGTTGATATTAAAAAGTTTTTCAGGGCTGATATTTCTGCTTTGTGTTATGGGTGCAGCTTTGTTTGTGCCTTATGGAAGTTTTAATTACAATTTAGCTTGGTTGTATCTAATTGTGTTTACTGTTTCAGTTGTTTGGATTACTGTATATCTGTTTTTGTTTGACAAACATTTATTGAGAAGTAGATTGGCCGCCGGACCTGTTGCAGAAACAAGAACAATACAAAAAGTAATTCAGTCTGTTGCAAGTATAGCGTTCATCGGGATTTTTCTTTTATCAGCATTTGATTACAAAAACAACTGGTCAAACGTACCATTAGAATTTTCTTATGTAGCTAATTTATTTTGCGCTCTTGCTTTTGTTCTGCTGTTTTATGTTTTCAAACAAAATACATTTTTAAGTGCAACGATTGAAGTGCAAGAAAAACAACAAGTAGTTTCAACAGGATTATACGGAATCGTGCGACACCCAATGTACACAGGAGCTTTGGCTTTATTGCTTTTCACGCCAATAGCTTTAGGTTCTTATTACGGATTATTTTCTGTTTTGATTCTTGTAGTTGTTATTGTTTACAGAGCAATTGATGAAGAAAAAGATTTGAAACAAAATTTAGTTGGATACAAAGAATATTGCGAAAAAGTAAAGTATCGTCTAATTCCTTTTATTTTTTAGAAAATAAGAAATTTAAATAAAGCTGTTATTTCCCAAGTTTAAATGATTGTGAGCCTATCCGGTTACCATCGGCAAAAATATCGACGCGGTAGGTTCCGGGAGAAAGAAATTCTTCGATTTTCCAATAAATGGAGACAGAAGTTTCTTCTCCATCGTATTCAATTGTTCGCTTGACAGAATAATTAATTTCCTTGCCTTCAAACAGGAATACGTTGTCCCGACTTTTAATCAACACATCATCATCCGGTTTTTGGATGCGGACATAAATCACTTTTTCACCGGTTGGAGCCGTTATGTTTTTATTAATCTTAAAACTGATAGCGATTTGCTCCATTTTATTTATCTTGTCGGTAGATTTATTTTTTTTATCGATTCCGGTTACATATATCCCGCTTGCATCTAATTTAGAGGCCAAGCTGACCCGTTCCGTTAAATGCTCTTTTTCTTGCGTCAGTTGAGAAACCGTGGCTGTAGCTTGTTGGTATTTTTGAGTTACTTCTCTGTTTTCTACGGTTAGTTTTTGATTGATGCGGTTCAGCGAATCTATTTGTTGTATATACCCGCGCATGATGGTTTTTAAGGTTTCCAGTTCGCGCTTAAGTTCTCCTATGCGTCTTGCGTTGGTCGATTTCACAGTACGAAGTTCTTCCATCAACCGTTGCACCTTTATTTGTTCTCTTTCTAATTTGGCTACTAATGAATCGTTGCTGACAGAAAATTTGTAACCTTCATATTGTAACGACAATTCGTTGTATTCGTCGGCCAATTCTTCTTTCTGAACATCCATTTGAATAGCCATATCGTTCAGTTGTCTTTGCTGATGCAATATGTAATATATACCAACTCCGATGACCGACAACAATACTAAACTTAAAAAAATCCAAAGTACTTTATTCTTCATAAATCAATTAGGGGTAATCGCCTGCAAAAATACAATTTATTAAGGTATAGTGCAAAATAAGATTTATAAAATTCCTAAAAACGAATTTTTAAACCAAAATCAACTAACAACGAGAAAATTTTTATTTGTCTGTGTGTAATTAAAAAATTTCATATAAATTTGTGTTGTTTTTATTTTTTAAGTGGCATGGATATTAATACATTTTCAAAACTTAGTTATGGGGTATATGTTGTTGCATCGGGAAACAAAGAACGACAAAATGCGTTCATAGCAACGACCGTAATGCAGGTAACATCAGAACCGGCAAAAATTGTCGTAGCCTGCAATAAAAATAATTTCACCACAAGTCTTATACGTGAGTCGAAAGTATTCAGTGTTTCCGTGCTTAAACAAAATTACAAACCGACAACGATGGGTACTTTTGGTTTTCGTTCGGGAAAGGATTTTAATAAATTTGAGCACTGCAATGAATTTATTTTTGGAAACACGCAAACGCCTATTGTTATAGAAGATTGTTTGGCTTGGTTTGAATGTGAGTTGACCGATGAGATGGATGTAGGTACGCATATTTTGTTTGTCGGGAAAGTATTGGATGCTCAGATAATAGCAGAAAATGAAATCCCGTTAACCTATTCTTATTATCATGAAATGAAAAAAGGTGTTACTCCAAAGAATGCACCATCGTATATAAAGAAATAAAGTTATTAATTTTTAAAAATTTGTATTATGAAGTATGTATGCACAGTTTGCGGTTATGTTTATGACCCTGAAGCAGGCGATCCTGATAGTGGTATCGCTCCCGGAACTCCATTTGAATCCCTCCCTGACGATTGGGTTTGTCCCTTATGTGGCGTAGGTAAAGACCAGTTTGAAAAAGAGTAAGATATCTAAAAAAACAACAAAAATAAATTACAGAAATATTTCTTTTATCAGAATGTAAATTGTAATTTTGTGGGCGAAAAAATTTACCATTTTTAAATATATTCAGTTATGGCAAAAGTTACGGTTGTTGGCGCAGGTAATGTAGGTGCTACTTGTGCAAATGTGTTGGCATTCAATAAGATTGCAAGTGAAGTGGTTATGCTCGATGTAAAAGAAGGTGTTGCCGAAGGTAAGGCAATAGACATGATGCAAGCTGCTCAGACTCTTGGTTTTGAAACCAAAGTTGTAGGTGTTACAAATGATTATGAAAAAACGGCTGGTTCTGACGTTATCGTAGTTACTTCAGGAATTCCCCGTAAACCCGGAATGACTCGCGAAGAACTAATCGGAGTAAATGCCGATATCGTTAAAAGTGTAGTTCAAAACTGTTTGAAATATTCTCCTAACGCTATTTTTGTAATTATATCCAATCCGATGGATACAATGACTTATTTGACATTGAAAACCACAGGTCTTCCTAAAAACAAAGTAATCGGTATGGGTGGCGCTTTGGATAGCTCTCGTTTCAAATTCTATTTAAGCAAAGCGTTGAATGTAAATCATGCAGAAATAGAAGGAAATGTAATCGGCGGACATGGCGATACAACTATGATTCCATTAAAACGTTTGGCTACTTATAACGGAACTCCTGTTTCTTCTTTGTTGGATGCAGCTACATTAGATAAAGTTGTTGCCGATACAATGGTAGGTGGAGCTACATTAACCGGTCTTTTGGGAACTTCTGCATGGTATGCTCCCGGAGCTTGCGGAGCTTACGTGGTTGAATCGATCGTTAAAGATTACAAACGTATGATTACAAGTTGTGTAAGTTTGGAAGGCGAATACGGACAAAACGATATTTGTATCGGTGTTCCTGCGATTATCGGTCGCAACGGAGTTGAAAAAATCCTTGATATTCAATTGAATGCTGAAGAAAAAGAACTTTTTGCAAAAAGTGCAAATGCAGTTCGTGCAACAAATGACGTATTAAAAGAAATCAACGCATTGTAAAAGTTGAAAGTTGAAAATTGAAAGTGGATAGTTGAAAGTTTAGTTTTTTCTTAATTTTCAACTATCCACTTTCAATTTTCAACTTTTTTATATCTTTGTGCCATGGGAGGCATTCTATATAAAGGTTTTGTAATCGGCATTCTGGTTTCCGCTCCAATGGGTCCCATTGGTTTATTGTGCATACAGCGAACTTTAAATAAAGGCCGTTGGCATGGTTTTTTCTCCGGACTGGGTGCTGTTGGTTCCGATATATTTTATGCCTTGTTAACTTGTCTGGGAATGGGAATTGTGATTGACTTTATTCAAAGCAATCAGGAAGTTCTGCAAGTTGCCGGAGGTATATTGATGATGTTATTTGGTATTTACATTTATCGCTCCAATCCTTCCAAAAACCTACACCGGCCGCCCACTGCTCCTAAAAATTATTTTCAAGACACAGTAACAGCCTTTGGTCTTACTCTTTCCAACCCATTTATTATATTTCTTTTTATAGCGCTCTTTGCCCGTTTCAACTTTTTGGCCGAAGCAACCATTTTTTCGACATTAATCGGAATTGCGAGCATTGCAGCAGGAGCTATATTTTGGTGGTTTTTAATAACATTTTTAGTAAATAAAGTGCGGAACAATTTCAATGTACGGGGTTTATGGATTATGAATCGCATTGTTGGAACTGTAATCGTGGTTATAGCTGCCGTAGGGACAGTCGTTGCTCTTTGGGAATATGCAAAAATAATGAGATATATGAGATGAGTAAGTTTTGTACCATAAGGTTTTTGTTAATTTGCAGCATTTTTTTATGCTCGTTTGTTACGGTATCGGGTCAAAATGATTCGCTTGTCGTAAAATCCGTTTCTTCTAAGAAAACGCATACACCGGAGCCTATAGTGCCTTTCCGCGATACATTATTTTATGTCGGCTGCAATCTCGGCTCGTTTTCGCCTACGGAAAGAGCAGTTTCGATAACCCAAAAGATACGGAACGTGAGCAAAGAATGGGATGTTTTTGCCGATTCTCTAACCATATTAACGGAAGGGAATGTCCTCGAAATCGCTTATCATGATGTTGTCGTTATGACAATTACCGAAACAGATGCCTTACTTGAGGGAAAAACGCAGCAGGTTTTAGCCAACGAATACAGAGATATTATACAAAAAGCTATCCTACAGTATCTCAAAGACACCGGATGGTTAACCATACTTTGGCGAGTGTTCTTGATATTGCTAATCATTATAATACAATACATTTTGATTAGAATTGTCAATTTCTTGTTCCGTAAAATTGCTGTTAAAGTGCGTGAACAGAAAGGAAAAACAATAAATTCCATCAGGATTAAAACTTATAAACTGATGGGTGCGGAAAAATTAACCAAAGCTATTTTATTTGTATTCAAAATAGTGCGCTACGCAATCATCTTTTTGATGTTGTATCTCTCTATTCCAATGGCTTTCAGTGTTTTTCCGGCTACGCGAAATATTGCAAACATATTGTTCGGTTATGTCCTGAAACCTTTCAAAACAATACTTTTAGGAGTTGTCGGGTTTATCCCGAATCTGATTACTATTGTTGTGATTGTCATCGTTTTCAGATACTTAATCAAAGGACTTCGTTATTTGGCCGAGGAAATCAACAAGGGACGACTCACGCTCAAAGGATTTTATCCCGATTGGGCTCATCCGACGTTTAATATTATCAAAACCCTGTTGTATGCTTTTATGTTTGTCGTGATTTTCCCATACTTGCCCGGTTCCGACTCGAAAGTATTCCAAGGAGTATCTGTATTCATTGGTATTGTTTTCTCATTGGGTTCTTCATCTATTATTAGCAACGTGGTGTCGGGATTGGTACTCACTTATATGCGTCCGTTTAAAGTAGGCGACCGCATTAAAATCGGCGATTTGATAGGCAATGTGGTCGAAAAAACACCTTTTGTAACCCGCATTCGCACGCTCAAGAATGAAGAAGTAACTATCCCCAACTCCGGCATTATGTCGGCACAGACATTTAATTATACGCATTCGGCAAGTGTCTACGGATTGATTCTGCACACCAAACTGACCTTTGGCTACGACACGCCATGGCGGAAAGTACATGAGTTGCTGCTCGAGGCAGCCAAGCGAACTCCCGATACGTTGGAAACTCCCAAGCCTTTTGTCCTGCAAACAGCGCTCGACGATTTTTATGCGGAATATCAGCTGAATGTTTATGTCAATGATGCAGATAAAATGACGCAAGTTTATACCGCTCTGCATCAAAATGTTCAGGATGTTTTTAAAGAAGCGGGTGTGGAAATCACATCGCCTCATTTCTATGCGAATCAACAGTAGATTCTGAATATGCTTGGGAGATAAAAAGAAAATCGTATCTTTGCATAATACTAAATATTTAAAAAAATGCTGAAATTTCTTCTATTGCTTTTTCTTATTTTTCTTTTCTTGGTTTTTGCTTTTGGCTTTTCTATCGTGAAGTTCATTTTCCGTCTTTTCTTCGGTGGATGGAGTAATAACGCAGGACAACAATCATCAAGAGAACAACGAAACAAAACAGACTATACAGGCACAAAACATAACTCTTCTAAAGTAATCTCCAAAGAAGAAGGGGAATATGTTGATTATGAGGAAATTAAATAAAATAACATTGTTGAAAATTTTATTGAGAATTTTTATCTTTGCACAAATCTAATCAATATCTTCGCAAATTAATAGATTAAAAGTTGTACATGTCGAGCAAAGATTTATTGGATAATGAAACTTTACCTTCAAATAGTGATTCCATTATGTCTATTGGTGATACTAAACATATAAGCCCTGCAAACAATGAACAACCCAGCACTTTCGCTGATAGGTTGGGAGCGGCTTATACCAAAACTGTATCACAAACATTCAAAAAAGACAACGGACAATTTTTTACCCCACAAGCAATTGCCCAATTTATGGGTAGCTTGGTTTCAACAAATAAAACACAAATAGATATTTTAGACCCCGGTTGCGGAACGGCAATATTAACTTGTGCCTTAGTCGAAAATCTTGTTACGCAAAATTCAAATATTGAAACTATTAGTTTGGTGGTTTATGAAACAGATTCCAACTTGATTTCTTTGTCCGAAAAATCGTTATCATACTTGAAAGGTTGGCTTTCCAATAAAGGAGTATCATTACAGTATATTATTTGTGTTCACGATTTTATCATGGAACACTACGGTTGCCTTAATCCGCCAAGTCTTAATTTTTCAGACAAAAAACAAGATTTTGATTTTATTATTTCCAATCCGCCTTACTTCAAGTTGTCAAAAGATGATAACAGGACAAAAGCAGCGCAAGTCATTATTGACGGACAGCCTAATATATATGCTATTTTTCTTGCGATTGCTACTCGCATGTTGAAAGATGACGGTGAAATGATTTTTATTGTTCCTCGAAGTTTCACATCGGGACGGTATTTTAACTCATTTCGCAACTACTTTTTCAACTATGTTCAAATAGATTTTATTCATTTATTTGAATCAAGGAAAGACACTTTTTCAAGAGATAACGTACTACAAGAAACATTGATACTTAAAGCCAAACCTAAAAACGGTAAAGAAACAGAATCCAAAATAACAGTTTCTACATGTAGTGGATTACATGATATTAAACAATCCCAACAAAGAACCTATTTACAGAAAGATTTAATTGATTTAAAATCAAAAGAAAAAATCATACACCTTCCTACGAACACAAAGGATGAAGAGATTATTGATTTGTTTAAAAATTGGAGTGGTAGTTTAAATCAATACAATATTCAAATATCAACGGGACCCATTGTCGCCTTCAGAATGGAAGATTTTATTAAGGAAACAGTTGATGATGAAACCGCATCTTTATATTGGCTTCATAATGTAACTAAAATGGAAGTAAATTATCCTTTACAGAAATCCAATAAAGGACAATATATACAAATTTGTGAAAAAACAAAGCCATACCTCATTCCAAATCGAAACTATATCTTTCTAAGACGGTTTAGCTCAAAAGATGATAAAAGCAGATTGATAGCAGCACCTTATTTTTCACTACCCGGAACTCCACGTTATATTGGTGTCGAAAACAAATTGAATTATATTTATCGCCCCAAAGGCCATTTGAGCAGAACAGAAGTAATGGGAATTGCAGCACTCTTAAACAGTAATCTTTTTGATACTTATTTCAGAACATTTAACGGAAATGTAAATGTAAGTGCAACAGAACTTAGAGCAATGCCTCTGCCACCTTTGGAAATAATAAAAGGAATAGGTGAAAAATTAATATTACTCAATAACTTTTCAATGAAGAATGTAAGTAAGGTTATCGACGATTTTTTTGAATTAAATAAACTTCAGAACAATGAATAAGATTGAAGAAGCACGAGAAATCTTGAAAGTATTAGGATTGCCAACTGCTCAACAAAACGAAATGTCGGCATTGACATTGTTAGCATTGTGCAATATCAAAGAAACTGACAGTTGGGAAAAAGCAAGTCGTCAGAGTTTGGGCATAACAAAAGGAATTATGTCATTTGTTGCCGAAAACTACGAAAAGCCTTATGCTCCTAACACACGAGAAACTTTCAGACGCCAAGTATTGCACCAATTCGAACAGGGACGAATCGTAGATTACAACCCAGATGAACCTAATTTGCCTGTAAATAGTCCTCATGCGCATTATGCAATTTCGGAGGTTGTACTTTCTGTAATTCAAAAATACGGTACACCTGAATGGGAAAATGCAACGAAAGGTTTTATAGAACAAATCGGCTCATTGACAGAAGTATACGAAAAGGAGCGGTCAATGAATTTAATTCCTGTTATCATTGAGGGGAAAGAAATAAAATTATCAGCAGGCAAGCATAATGAAGTGCAAGCAGCCGTAATTGAACAATTTGCACCTCGTTTTGCAGGTGGAGCGAAAGTGTTATATTTAGGCGATACTGCTAATAAAGATTTGTATGTAGACGAAAAAGAGCTTGAAAAA
>Ga0209628_10000183_pt1 | contig 35791 bp, 31 predicted proteins | sample TergutCu122P4_FD_187285 | JGI IMG/M metagenome (GOLD analysis project Ga0209628, IMG submission 187285) | Cubitermes ugandensis P4 segment gut microbial communities from Kakamega Forest, Kenya - Cu122 P4 (SPAdes) (version 2) | ecosystem: Host-associated > Arthropoda: Insects > Digestive system... | reverse complement strand
CCCGGTCCCGGCCGCCCCTGAAGCGGGAACGCATCTGCAATCGTCGCAAAGCCAGGCCTGACCATGACCATGCCGGTCTCGGCCACGCACCTGGTACTGATTCCCAGCTACAACCCCGGCGCCAAGGTGCAAGCCACGGTGGCCGCCGCCCGTGCGCAATGGAATCCCGTGTGGGTGGTGGTGGACGGCAGCACCGACGGCAGCGCCGAACTGCTGCAGGCCATGGCAAGCGCCGACCCTGGCCTGCGCGTACTGACGCTGCCGCGCAACCAAGGCAAGGGCGCTGCCGTGCTGGCGGGTATCGAGCAGGCGCAGCGCGAGGGTTTTACCCATGCCCTCACCCTGGATTCGGATGGGCAGCATCCGTGCGAACAAATCACCGCCTTCATGCAAGCTTCGCAGGCCGCGCCGCAAGCCATGGTGCTGGGCGTGCCGGTGTTCGGTCCCGAGGCGCCGCGCATTCGCGTGCTGGGCCGCAAAATCAGCAACGGCTGGGCCAATCTGGAAACGCTGGGCGCCGGCATCGGTGATTCGCTGTATGGCTTTCGCGTTTATCCGATCGCGCCGCTCATCAAGGTGATGCGCAAGCAAGCTTTCATGCGCCGCTTCGATTTCGATCCCGAAGCGGCCGTGCGTTTGGTCTGGGCTGGCGTGCCCCCGCTCAACCTGCCGGCACCGGTGCGCTACTTGAGCGCCGAGGAAGGGGGCGTGTCGCACTTCAACTACCTGCGCGACAACACCTTGCTCACCTGGATGCACACGCGTTTGCTACTGGGCTTTTTGGTGCGCTTGCCGCTGTTGCTGTGGCGGCGCTTGGCCCGGATATTTCACCGTGACCGTATTTTTGCCGGCCCGCGCCGAGGGGAAAGCTAGAGCATTTTCGATTTAGTTGATTACAACCCCACCTTTATTCGTGTCATTCTGCGCGAAGTCGCAGAATCTATGCGGCGTCTGGATTCTGCGACTACGCTTCGCTCCGCGCAGAATGACGACCGTGCCGTGTTGGATGTAAACACTTGAAAGAAAAATGCTCTAGGAATTCTCTGAAGATCCGGCTTCAGGCGATCTTGTATTTGAAGTCGCCGTTCTTGGCGCAGCTGACTTTGATCTTGGTGATTGTTGCTTCTTCGGCCATGCGCTGGAGCACGACTTGGGCAAGCTCGGGCAGCAGCGTTCCATTGAGTATGTGCTCGACGTTGCGCGCGCCGGAGTCAACTTCGGTGCAGCGCGACAGCACCGATTCGACCAAGGCGTTGTCCCATTCGAACACGGCCTTGTGGTTGGACGCGATGCGGTCGCGGATGCGGCTGAGCTTGAGCTCGATGATTTGCGCGAGCACGTCATCGTTGATCGGATAGAAAGGCACTACTTTCAGCCGCCCCAGCAGCGCGGGCTTGAAGGCTTTGACCAACACGGGCCGCAGGGATTCGGCCAGCGCATCGGGCGCCGGGCGTTCGGCCTCGCTTTTGTTGAGGCAGCTTTGCATGATCTGCGACGAACCGATGTTCGAGGTCAGGATGATGAGCGTGTTGCGAAAGTCGATTTCCCGGCCTTCGGCATCGTCCATCTGGCCTTTGTCGAAGACTTGATAGAAAAGCTCCATCACGTCGGGGTGGGCTTTTTCGACTTCATCGAGCAACACCACGCTGTAGGGGTTGCGGCGCACCGCCTCGGTGAGCACACCGCCTTCGCCGTAGCCCACATAACCGGGCGGCGAACCTTTGAGACCGGAAACGCTGTGCGCCTCTTGGTACTCGCTCATGTTGATGGTGATGAGCTTTTTCTCGCCGCCGTAAAGAATGTCGGCAAGCGCCAGCGCGGTTTCGGTTTTGCCCACGCCCGAGGGGCCAGCGAACAGGAATACGCCACGCGGCTTGTTCGGGTCTTCAAGCCGCGCGCTCGCAGTGCGTACACGCTGAGCCACCGCTTCGAGCGCGTGATCCTGACCGATCACACGCTCGCCGAGCAGATTGCGCAGATTGCGCACGGTGCGGATTTCGTCCTTGACCATGCGTCCAAGCGGCACGCCGGTCCAGGCCGAGACGATTTCAGCCACTACGTGGCCATCGACCTGCAGCGGCAACAGTGCGCTTTGCTCCTGCAGGGCGCGCAGTTCGGCCACCGCCGCGTCGAGTTCGCTGCCGGGACGCGCGGCCGCCTTGCCGCGCTTGGGTTCGGCGGCGGGTGCGTCCTGCACGCCCTGCGAGGTCGGCGGCGGTTCGGCATGCTCGCGCTGCGCGCGCAGTGTTTTGATCCGCTCGACCAGTTCGCGCTCTTTTTTCAACTGCGCTTCGTGCGCGGCAAGCTGGGCCTGCGCCGCCGCCTTGTGTTCGGCCAGGTCTTTCAGGCGCGCTTCGTTCGCGTTGCCGGTGATGGCGTCGCGCGCGAGGGCGGCGCTTTCGATGTCGATGCGCTCGATGGCGCGGCGCAGGTCTTCGATCACGGCGGGCTCGGCGCTCTGGCCCAGTGCGACTTTGGCGCAGGCGGTGTCGAGCACGCCCACGGCTTTGTCGGGCAACTGGCGCCCGCTGATGTAGCGGTGCGAGAGCCGCGCCGCCTCGGTGATTGCTTCGTCAAGCACACGGATGCCGAAGTGCTTTTCCATCAGCCCGACCATGCCGCGCAGCATGGCCGCCGTCAGTTCCTCGCTGGGCTCCTCGACTTTGACGACCTGGAAACGCCGCGCAAGCGCCGCGTCCTTTTCAAAGTATTTTTTGTATTCGCTCCACGTCGTGGCAGCAATGGTGCGCAGTTCGCCGCGCGCGAGCGCGGGCTTGAGCAGGTTGGCCGCGTCGTTCTGGCCGGCCTGGCCGCCGGCGCCGATCATCGTGTGCGCTTCGTCAATGAAAAGAATGATCGGGTGCGGGCTTTTCTTGACTTCGTCGATGACGTTTTTCAGGCGGTTTTCGAACTCGCCCTTGACGCTCGCGCCCGCCTGCAGCAGGCCCATGTCGAGCAGATGCAGTTCCACCCCCTGAAGCACGGCGGGCACGTCCTTGGCGGCAATGCGCAGCGCAAGCCCTTCGACGACGGCTGTTTTTCCGACGCCCGCCTCGCCCGTAAGAATCGGGTTGTTCTGGCGCCGGCGCATCAGGATGTCGATCACCTGCCGGATTTCAGGATCGCGCCCGATCACCGGGTCGAGCTTGCCATCGCGCGCGCGCTGCGTGAGGTTGGTGGTGAACTGGTCGAGCGCAGGCGTTTTCGAAGGCGCCGCCGGGCCGGTTGCGCCCGGCATGGCCGCAGCGGCGGCGGCCTCCGGCGCTCCCGCCGGCTGTGACGTCACGGCTTCGGGTGAACCGTTGGTGATCTTGTCGAAATGGTGCTTGAGCTCCTCCCGGGGAATGTCCGCAAACAGCGCCGAGCCGCGCTGCGCGAGCTGCACGAGGTCGGGCTCGGTCAGCAGCGCGAGCAGCAGGTGCCCCGAACGTACCTGGCTGGCATGCCCATCGAGCGAGGCAAGCAGCCACGCTTGCTGAAAGAGCCTCTGCAGATGCACCGAGAACACCGGCGTGCGGGTGTTCCCGTTCTTGAACGACCGGATTTCGTGCTCAAGGTCGCGCTGCATGGCCGTGGCGCTGATGTGGCTGGCGCGCAGTACTTGGGTGACGTCATTGTTCTGTTGTTCCAGTAGCGCCAGGAACAGGTGTTCAAGATCCACTTCGTAGTGCCCATGGGACAGGCACAGGTTGGCCGCCCGTTCGGTCGCCATGCGCGAGGTGGTGTTGAGTTTTCCGATGAGGGTTTTCAGTGAGGTGCTCATATCAATCGTCGTTGTTTTTAAAGTTTTAAAAAATACTCAATGCAGCGGAGCCAGTTCGTAAGAAACGTCGCTGCGGTCGGCGTCCGCATCGTGGGTGCAGATGAAGCTGTCCCAGCCGAGGTAGCTTCCTTTGCCAGGGTCGAGCGCAACCGAATTGACGTCCTCCTTGGCGAGGATCAGCCGGACCTCGTACTCGTAGGTGACGTCGGCGAGCAGCCCCAGTATCTTGCGCAGCGCCTGGGCATGCGCCTTGCCGGGGAAGTAATCGCGAAATTCAGGGCGCCGCAAGGGCCCGATCCAGATGCGTACGCGCAAGTCACGCTGCCAGATCCGTGCGCCGGCCAGCGCACTGCGGCCCAGCACCGAGTTGTTACCGCCAAGGCTCGAACACTGGTCAGGGGGAACGTCGTACCAGCGGCCGACGAATTGTTCGATGCGGATACGGGTGTGAAAGTAATCGGACAGCACGCGCTGCAGATACTGCGCCGCTACCGGCCGATGGTGCACCGCCGCCGCATAGCCGGCCACCATTTCGTCGTAGACCGGCCCGTCGCCACGGCGCAAGGCGTCGCGCTGCGCCGCATGATTGAGTCCCGATATCGACAGCAGCACATCCAGGTAGGCGCGGCGCTGCTCGTGCTCGTAATGCAGCGGCAAGCGATACTTTCGCCAAGCCGCATAGAACAGCGCCACCGCCCGGTTGGTGAAGATGTCGAGAAAGGCGCGCGCAGCCGTGTCGCGGTAGGTCAGCTCGCGCTGCAGCAGCATCTCGGTATAAAAGATCGGTAGCGCCCCCATCGCTCCGAGCATGCCCATGAAGGCTGGAGTCAGTTCGATCTGATCGGGAATATTGGGTTCGTCCGACGGCGCAGACTTCCAGTCGGGCTCCTCGATCAGATCGCCCGCTGCGTTGCGCATGGCCAGCGAAACGATTTCACTGGGCGCAAACGACAGCGTCATCGAGCTCTTGAACCGCATGCGGCGCGGCACGATACGCTCGCCCGGCACCAATTGGGCGTGCGCGTCCTTCTCGCCGCGGCGCAGCAACATACGCTCCAGAAGCCGGACGGCCTGGAAAAAATTGAAGCGGTACGGCTCCTTCTGGAGGGTATCGATTACAGGAGGATCGAGTCGCCGCTGCGGGGTTTGCATCGAACCAGTTCCTCCTTGTCACGCGCCGACAGAATCACGAGTTGCGTGAAACTGTTCAGATGCACATACAGGCCAAAAAAGTGATCGAGCGCGCGCGAGAAAGTCAGCAGGCTGCTGCCAACGAATCCGCTTTCGTCGATGGTCAGGCGAATCTCGATGCCGCGCACGAAGGTGGCGAATGGCTGGCCCGGCAGCCATTGGGTGACGACGCCGTGCTCGATACCAGTAATCGCTTCGATCTGCCGGCGTGAAACGGCCGAGCGTCCCCATTCGTAAAGCAGCAGCATTTCCTTGAACGCCGGCAAACCGCTGGAGACGAGCGAGACGTGGCTGAGCGACAGGTGCGACACCAGCCGCCACTGCATCCCCTTGCCTTGCGGCACGCGCTGGGTCAGCGTCGGACGGCGCAGCATGCGGATCAAACACGTGAGCTTGTCGTGCTTCATGAGCAAATCGCCGCCAGGCAATCCGAAAGCCAGCGTGCTCGGCAGATCGCGGTTGGAGCAGGTCAGCTCCAGGCTCAGTGTCTCGGTGCGCGGCACCGAAGGGTCGAAATCGACGTCAACGATCGAAATCTCGGTTTCATAGCCTGGGCTCAGTTGCGCGATTTCCGCGTGACGGCGCACGAACCAGTAGTGTTCTTCCCGCTGCGGCTGCTCGCCGTGATTGAGCGAATAAAAGGGCTGGAATTCAACGAAGGCATCGCCCTCGCCCGTCTCCCGCACGAGCTTGACGCTATCGATGCTGTAAACCTCGTAAGCATAGGCATACCGCGCGTCGCCCACAACCGGGTAGGAAGCCTTGGCATGCGTCAGGCGGATCGGGTCGGCCTGCTGCTTGAATAAATTGACGATAGGCGTGCAGTTCAAACGGAAGTTGCGCTGCGAAACGCTTTCCAGCAAGCGTGCCGTGGGCGAATCGGCGCGCAGATGGCTCAGAACCAGATGCACCGTGACGCTGCGGTGCGCCCCGGCCGCGCGCGCCGCCTTTGCGACGTCAATATCGACAAAGTTGAACTTTTCCGGGAAAGCGAAGTACTCGCTCAGAATCCGATAGGCCGGATGCGAACGCGCGGGCAGATCAATCAGCGCCTCGTTCTCCTGAAATCCTACTTCGTGAAAAAGAGGGTCTTGCACCGGGATCCAGCGCCCGCTGCGTCCGACTTCGACGAAACACGCGGTGCAGCGCAGGAAGATCGCATCCATCACCGCAGTGGCGAGCGAAGGCTCGGCGTCGATGAACACGCGCAGCGGACGGGTCATCAGTTGATCGAGCGCGATGTGCTGTTGGCTGGCCATCTCGAAGGTGATCGACAAGCTGGCGGTGGCGTGCCTGGGCAGGGCGGCGCTCGCCGGCGCGGTCACCACCGGATGAAAGACCGCGTGACTGACCTGCACCGGTCCCATCGTCACGTCGTAACAGGTTCTGAATTGGTACTCCAGGTCTTTTTTGATCGTCCGGGTGGCCAGTTCGGTGCCGCGCTTGATGGTGACCATCTGGTTCACCTGCGTTGACGACGTCGAGCCATCCTCGATTTGGATGATGGAACACGCCGGAAACGCGCGCAGATAGTGCGGGTACAGCACCTCGAACAACGCATCGGTGAATTCCGGGTAGTCGTCGTCGAGCTTTTTGCCGATGCGCGCAGTCAGCAGCGCAAAAGACTGGATCATCCGCTCGACGTGCGGGTCCTCGCTGTTCTCGGCCGACATCGCCAGCCGGGCGGCGATCTTGGGGTAGCGCTGCGCGAATTCGTTGGAATACCTGCGCAGGAAAGCCAGTTCGCGCTCATAGAACGGAAGAAGTTCCTCCATGCCTATGCCATTCTCTTCTTACTGACGACACTACGGGAAACAGCGTATTGCAACGTGGTCGGCTGCAGCAATGCGTCGAAATTTACTTGTTCATGCAAGTTGGGCAATGTCAGCTCGGCCGTGATGGTCAGCCGCAGCACACTCGTGGCGGTTTGCCCTCTCAGATCCAGCGCAACCCCCACCTTCTGGAGGCGCGGCTCATGCCGTTCAATTGCGTACTCGATCGATCGACAGATGAAAGCACGGTCATCGTGGCTTGCCAGGCTTCGCCCCGAGAAATCACTCACCCCGTAGGTAAGAATCGAACGCTTGCACTCCGGAAAACTTGCCACCACTTCTTCACCAAAGACCATGCGTGTATTGAGCAAAGCCTCAAGGTCACGGGCGACATTGTTCTTCACCTCTTCCACAGAAAGGCTGCGCAACACGGCCGCAGCCGGCGAGCGCGCATGATCATCGAAGAGTTTGTCCAACAAGCCGGGTTCGAAACCGGGCATGGCTTTTCACCCGAAAGTAGATGGCAGACCAAAAAGAACTGCGGCCAACGCCGCAGTCTTTTGAGCTGCCTTGAAGCAGAAAATCAGACCGTGTAGGTCTTGTCGTTCTTGGTGAGACTCCAGGCGCCTTGCGAATTGCCGCCCTGGTTGCCGCCAATCTTCTGCTGCGTGTACTTCCACTGGACCGCAGCGTACTTGAGCGCAAAGGTTTCGCTGGGTACGCCGGTAGTGACGACGCTGGGCGAAACGCGGGCAATGAGCACGTACTTCATCTTGATTTCAAGGTAGCGCACCCGCTTGCCCTCGCCATCGGCACGATAGAACTCGACCGTGACTTCGTCGAAGGTGGTGCCGCCCGATGCGTGCTGATACAGCAAGGGGCTGACAACGTCCATGTCCTTCTGGAAAACCATTTCACTGTGTTCGCAACGCTCGGCAGTATGCCCCCCCGCGGTGGATGCGGTTGCCGAACGCGGCTGCACGATGGAATGCTCCCACGAACCGACCTCGATCCAATCCTTGTGGTCTTTGTCCTGCGATTCCCCCTTAATATCGGGCCCGCTGAACTTGACATAAATATCTTTCATTTCTTACCTTTCTATTAACGTTGATTAAAGATACACACTGACACATTCACTGACATACTGCGGGGAGAAAACAGCTCAACTGACCGACTTCGGCAAGTCCGCAACTAGCCGTAGCGATATGGACAATTCGTCGAGCTGAAAGTGGGGGCGCAAGAATGCCACCGAGCGATAAACGCCCGGCTTTCCTGGCACCTCGGATACCGAAACCAATGCCTCTCGCAGCGGGAATTGCGCCTTCTGCTCCTGGCTGGCGTTATCATCAAGCAGCACGTACTGCGAAACCCACCGATTAAGAAAAGCTTCTACGTTCTGTGCCGATGCGAAGCTGCCGATTTTGTCGCGCATCATCGCCTTCAAGTAATGCGCCACGCGCGATACCGAGAAGATGTACTGCAATTGCGCCGAAAGCACGGCATTGGCATTGGCGCTGTCGGTGTTGTATTTCTTGGGCTTCTGCAGCGACTGCGCACCAAAAAAGGCGGCATAGTCGGAGTTCTTGCAGTGCACCAAGGGAATGAAGCCCAAGTCGCTGAGCTCCTTTTCACGGCGGTCGGTGATGGCAATTTCGGTCGGACACTTCAGCGCGATCTCACCATCGTCGGTCTTGAAGGTGTGCGTAGGCAGGTCTTCGACCAGCCCGCCGCCTTCGACCCCACGAATTGCCGCGCACCATCCGAAATCTTCAAACGCCGCCGTCAGGCGCGCGGCAAACGCCCAGGCCGCATTGCACCAGAGGTATTTCGAGTGATCGGTGCCATCGACATCCTCGACGAAATTGAAGCTATCGATGCCCGTTCCTTCCTTCGGATCGTAGGGCAGGCGGCCCAGATAGCGCGGCAACGTCAGACCCACGTAGCGCGAGTCCTCGGAGTCGCGGAACGACTTCCACTTCATGTATTCGACCGTATCGAACACCTTGGCCATGTCGCGCGGCCGGCCCAGATCGGCAAAGCTTTCCAGGCCCAGCAATTCGGGCGATGCCGCCGCGATGAACGGCGCATGCGCGGCTGCCGCCACATGCGCCATTTGGTCGATGAAATACATGTCTTCCGGCTGGCGCGTGATCTCGTAGTCGCCGATCAGCGCCCCGAAAGGCGCGCCGCCAAAAGTACCGAACTCCTCTTCGTAGACCTTCTTGAACAATGCGCTCTGATCAAACTCGACGGCCGACTTGAAATCGCGCGTTAAGTCACGTTTTGTTGCATGAAGCACACGAATCTTGAGCATTGGGCCGGTGGAAGTCTCTTTGACCAGATATTCCAGCCCACGCCATGTGCTTTCGAGCTTCTGGAACTGCGGCGCATGCATTACCGCGCTCAACTGTGCCGAGATAAGCTTGTCGAGGTCGGCCACGCGCGCATCGAGCACGGCCGATAGGTTGTCGGATACGACGACCTGTCCCGCGAGCACTTGGCTCACGAGTTCACTAATGATGTCGCGCGCACGGGCGTGCTCGTCCTGCGACTTGGCCACCCGACTCTGCTCGACGATCTGGTCGAGCAGATCGGACGACTGCTCGGCGACCGGCGTAGCGCCCAGTGCTGCTGCAGCTTGATTGCTCATCGATTCACTCCTCGTCTTTCTTGCCGCCGTCGGCATCCTTGTTTTTATTCAGGCTCTCAAGTTTTTCCGTATTGCTGAGCACATCGACCAGGAGATCCTCGAGTTTGTCGTTGCCGGCCATTTTGTTGCGCAAATCCGCCAGCCTGGTGCGCGCCTCAAGCAACTGCTTGAGCGGCTGAACCTGCTCGACCACCGCCTCGGGCGAAAAAGATTCCATTGAATCGAAGGTCAAATCAACCTGAAAGGTGCCGCCCCGTGGGTCGAGCTTGTTCGGCGCCTGGAAACTAACTCGCGGCTTGATACCCTTCATCACGTCATCGATGTTGTCTTGATCGATGTTGATGAACTTTCGATCCTTCAGGCGAGGCTGCTCCACCTGAGACTGAGCTGCCAAGTCGGCGATGACACCCACGACGAACGGCAATTCCTTTTTTTCAATCGAATCACCCAACTCAACGTCGTATGTGAGCTGAACGCGCGGCGGCCTCACCTTCTGGAGACGTTTTTGAACGCTTTGTCGCTTGGTACTCATTGGACAGTTGCTCCTAATGAAACGGCCGGAAAATCGGCCGAGTGGATATTTTTGACTGAGAAGATCACATTAAAACAATGCGCTTTACTTATCTGAACGCATCCAGTGGATTACCGCCGGACGGCGCCGTGGACCGCGGCGCAGGTGCAGGTGCGGTTGCCCCTGTACTCGGGCGGGCTCCTGCACTGGGATGAGCCTCTGCATGAGCCACCGGCCGAGGACGCGGACGTCGCGGCGCGGTTGCGGACCGCGACGGCGACGCCTCTACAGGCTCAACAGCGATCAGGCTTTTCTGCCCCAGCGCCTCGCGCAGCACTGAGGCCAAGCGTTGCGCGTCTGTTACAGCATCTCCGGTCAGCGGCCCTTCCTTGCGCAGGTCTTCCAAGGAGAGCATCGCCAGACGCAAGCCCCCCACCGCATGAATGCTCTTGGCCTGACGATTGGTGGGATCGCGCTTGAGCGCCTCTTCTGCCGCGACGATGGCCAAGCTGTAATCCCCCTTGGCAAATCTGAGCTGTCCAATTCTCACCCATGGCTCATCGCGGCTTGGGTTGTCCGTGGCCACCTTCCGATAGGCCATCACGGCGGCCTCGGTCTCACCCCTGTCCGCAACGTCATCGGCTTCCGCCAGACTGGCGCGGTAAGCCTCCTCGGACTGAGGCTGCACCGAAGTGCTGGGCTTGGTCGCACACCCAGATAGAAAAAAAACCGCGGCAAATAACGCCACCCCAGCACATCGCATGTGCTTTCGCACTGCCAGCATTGCAAGCCCCCTTAACCCTTAAAACTAGCGGCGTCCACGCTCAAGCCCTGCCCGCTTGAAGGACACACGCCTATAAATTGCAGACCTCGCATGCTACAGGGTGCTGCAGATCCGTCAATCAAAACCGAGCATTTATCGGATCTCATTGACTCAATTCATACAGTTTTACAATTAGACACAAATATCGTATGCTGTTGCAACATAGTTGTCGCAAACATTCGGGGCAACGCATTATGCTTGCCAGATTTTGGCCGTTTAATGATGAAAATAAAGACGCTGGCGTGGACGCTTACTGCCCTGTGGCTCGCAGGGTGCGGTTCGGTTGGAGGCACACCTGGGTCAGCCACCGGCACTGCACTGGAAATATTCGGACTGAAAAGGCCGGACATCCCCGAGTCGCAAAAACCGCCGCGCAAAGTGGCCGTTTCAATCGCTGCGGGCAAAAATCTCAATACGGATCCCAATGGCAAGCCTCTGGCACTGGTAGTACGTATTTACAAACTAAAAGATACAACCAGTTTCTATCAGGCACCATTTGATACATTCGTACACCCGGGACAAGATAAGAAAGTGCTCGGCGACGACCTGATCGAAAGCCGCGAAATCACCTTGTTGCCAGACCGGTCTTATCAATGGACGGAGTCGGTTCCGCGGCAGGCTGGCGCGCTGGCCGTCGTGGGCCTGTTCTATTCGCCGACCATCCAGCGCTGGCGCTTCGCATTCGATCCGGTCGAATCGGAAAAAACAGGTATTCTCGTGGGGGCGCATGGCTGCGCGTTCACCGTCACCAAGGGCGAGATCATCGCGCCGCAAAACGCTCTGGGAGCCGTGCCAGCACCGGACCTGCTCTCCGAAATCAGTTGCCGCAAATAGCTGTCATGAACGTGGTTTTCCATCATCCCGAGCCAAAGGCCGTTCGGTATCCTGTGCGTTTTTCATGGAGTTCGCCTGAGATGAACCTCATCCCCAGCCTCGCCCACTTCGTGTGGCTCGGACACCCCCGGCCCAGCCAAGCAGGTTCCACGGGACTCCTGGCCTTGGCTGCGCCAGTTTCCATACGGCGCGGGTCGCGCGGCAGCACGGTGGACAACTGAAGTGAACAACGCCGCCAAAGTTCTTTGGGGAGAAGGCCTGTTTCTGCGTCCGCAGCATTTCCAGCGCCAGGACGCCTATCACGAATCACGTCTGCACAGCACGGCACAGGCGCTCCATCCGTATTACTGGGGCGTGCACTCGGTTGCCTTCGATCTGGACGCGTTGGCCAGCGGAATGCTGCGCGCGACCGAGATCTCATTGATTTTTCCCGATGGTGAACCCTACTCGGCACCACAGGCCGATCGGCTGCCGCCACCGATAGCGCTCGATGCGCTGGGTTCCGGCCAAAACGAGATCACTTTCTATCTCGCGCTGCACCCGGTCAACGAACTGGGCAATAACTACCGCGCGCCGGAAGACGCCGCCAGCTTTGCCGCACGCTACGTCAGCGATCCGGCCGAATCCAGAGATCTGTTCACGCAGGCTGCCAGCACAGAGTTGGTCTATCTGCGTAAAACGGTGAAGCTGCTCACCGACGCCGAACCGCGCGAGCACTTCGTTTCGCTGCCGCTCGTGCGCATCCGCCGCACCGCTTCGGGGAGCTTTGAGCTCGACGAGAGCTTCGTTCCGCCGTGCATCTGCATCGACACCTCGCCAACGGTGTACCAGATGCTGCGGCGCCTGCTGGACATACTCCAGGCCAAAGTCAACTCGCTCTACGGCCTGCATCGCGAACCGAGCAAGAGCATTATTGAGTTCCGTTCGGGTGATATCGCTTCGTTCTGGCTGTTGCATACCGCCAACGCGGCCTTTGCCTCGCTGTCGCATCTGTTCCGGCACCCCGCCTTTCACCCCGAACGCCTGTTTCAGGAATTGCTGGTGCTCGCGGGCGGGCTGATGACCTTCTCCAAGATCTACACCCTTGCCAACCTGCCGACCTATTCACATCAAGACCCAGGGCCTGCATTCGCTGAACTTGAACACGTGGTCAGGGATCTGCTCGACACCGTGATCTCGACGCGCTACTTCTCGATCGCGCTGTCCGAGCCGCGCCGTTCTTTCCATGTCGGCCGTCTGGACTCGGGCAAAATCGACGAGAAAACAGCTTTCTACTTGGTCGTCACGGCAAGCATGCCGGTGGCCGAATTGGTCGAAGCGGTTCCCGCGCGCTTCAAGATCGGCGCGCCCGAAGACGTCGACAAACTGGTGTTATCGGCCATGCCGGGCGTACGGCTGGTCTATGCGCCGCAAGTGCCGCCGGCGATCCCGGTGAAGGCTGGCGCGTGCTATTTCGCAGTCGACAGCAAGAGCCCGCTGTACGAACGCATGCTGCAGGCGCAAAGCGTCGCCATCTACACGCCCGAAGGCATTGCCGATCTCAATCTCGAACTGATCGCACTCGTACCATGACCACACAGCGCGCACCATCGCTTCTCAGCGCCGACGCTCCCCAGCCGCCGGCACCGCTCGTTTCGGCCACGCCAAACGGTTCGAGTCTGCTGGACCTGCTTTACGACGGCTTCGTGATGCTTTTCCTGATCCGGCAGCGGCAGCAGCCACTCCAGGCAGAGCAGTTTCTCAACAACATCCGCAACTACCTGACTGATTTCGAGCGCAATGCCAAGCGCCTGGACGCCAGCGCAGAGGACATTTACTCCTGCAAATATGCATTCTGCGCGGCGGTGGACGAATTCGTGCTGGCCGCACCCGAGTTCCCGATCCATGCCGAATGGGAACGCCGGCCACTGCAACTCGTGCTGTTCGGCGAGCAGCTCGCGGGCGAAAACTTCTTTCAGACGCTGGAGACACTGCGCGCCCAAGGCGCGCCGCGCGTACAGTCGCTCGAAGTTTTTTACATGTGCCTGCTGGTCGGCTTCCAGGGCAAGTACCTGCTGGAAGGGTCCGAGAAGCTGGGCTACCTGACAGCGCGCCTAGGCGATGAAATTGCAAACATCCGGGGCAAGCGCGCGCCTTTCGCGCCGCACTGGATGCTGCCCGACAAAATTGCGCATACGCTCAAGCGCGAAGCGCCGCAATGGGTGGTCGCCTCGGTGTTCTCGCTGATCGCACTGGTCGCCTTTCTGGGTCTGGCGACTCACCTGTCGAGCCAGACGCAATCGATGCTCAACAAGTTTCACGACATCATCGGACTCGGGCCGCGCCAAGCCAACCTCACGATTTCGCTGCCCTGATGGCCTCGTGAATCGCCGGCCGCGCGTTTTGATCTTTGCCTTTTCCTGCCATGTTCGATCTTGAAGCCCTGCTCGCCCCTCTATCCGATGCTTCGCCCTGCGGCGAGGATATGCTTTTCTCGACCCAGTTCGACGCAATCCAGCACGCTCGCGAGTTCGACGATCCATCGCTCGAACAAGGCGACTGGGTCATCGACCTGAAGGAGGCTGACTGGGCCTTCGTCATTTCCGAGTGCATCCGCCTGTTGAGTGAATCGACCAAGGATCTGCGCCTGGCGGTCTGGCTGACCGACGCCATGGGCGTCACACGCGGGTTTGCCGGCTTGGCCGACGGTTATCGCCTCTTGGCGGGGCTGTGTGAACGCTACTGGGACAGCATCCACCCACTGCCTGAGTACGGCGATCTCGATGTTCGCACCGGCAACATCTCCTGGCTGCTGCAACGCACTGACGAACTGCTCAAGCACACCCCGATCGTCAGCAACTCGCATACGAGTTACGACATGCTCACGCACGAGGCGGCACTGGCGCTGAGCCATCAGATCAAGCGCGACCCAGAGAAAGCCGACGAGCTGCGCCAAGGCAAAACCAGTCTTGAACAGTTCGAGCAAGTGCGCTTGGCAACATCGCCCCAGTTCATGCAGACCCTGCACGCCGAATTGCTGGAGTGCGCGGCGGCAATCACCAATTTCGAACGCGTGTTCGACGAGAAGACCGCCTCAAACGGCCCGAGTTTCAGCACCATCAAGGAAACGCTGGCCGATATCCAGCATACGACCGAACGCTTCGCCAAGGAAGCGGGCATAAGATGGGACACGGCCGACGCCGAGGACGCCCCAGCGCAGGATGCACCGCCTCTGGCTGCGTTGGACTCATCGGTTTCAATTCCAAATACGGTGGGACGCGAAGGCATCCACAGCCGCGTCCAGGCAATCGCCCAACTCAAGCAAATTGCCGATTATTTCGAGCGGACCGAGCCCTCCAGCCCGGTCGCCTATCTAGCCAAGAAAGCCGCTCGCTGGGCCGACATGCCCTTGCACGCGTGGCTGCGCAACGTCATTAAAAACGACCAGGAACTCGCTCAACTCGAGGAGCTACTGGACGTGCTCGAAAAGGGCCGCGACGGTCCCGCTGCCTGAAACCGGTGCCGCGCGACACCGCCTTCAGGTTTTCCCGACGCGAAACTCGATCCGCCGGTTGCGTGCACGCCCCTGGTCAGAATCGTTGGCCGCCACAGGCTGGTCCGGGCCAACGCCGCTGGTTGTCATGATGGCAGGGTCGATGCCCTTGTTCACCAGATAGCCTTTCACGGTATCGGCCCGTGCCTGACTCAATGACAGGTTGAGCGACCGCGAACCCGAATCATCGGTGTGCCCGATGATGGCCACCGTCTGATTCGTGAGCCTGCGGAAACTTGGCAGCATTTCGTCCAGGATCTCGCGCCCCTTGTGCGTCAGAGTCGCGCTGCCGGCCTCGAATTCGATGATCCGGTTGGCCAGCGCCGCGTCGATTTCGCTTTGCTCGACTGCCGGTACGCGCAGACCGTTGCGGACGGTGTACGCCGGATTGAGCGAAGAGGCCATGTCACTGACGATTTTCTGGCGCAGTGTTTCTGAGTTCACGTCGCCAGAAACCACCACCTGGGTACCTTCGATCTGCAACTGGCCGCGCTGCACCTGCTTGAGCGCAGGGGTCAGCAGCTTTTGCACATTGGCTGCCCAATTCACCGGCACGCCAATATCGCCGACGACCTCCATCTTGTCGACGACGTTGCTCATGCCGTAGACCTGGCGCAGCGCGGCAAGAACCGCCTGCCGCGTGGCCTCATCAGGCACCTGCCCCCCTACGACCACCTGCGAGCCCGCTTCAGCGCCAACGGCCTGAATCCGCCTCGCATCTTGCACAGCCCCCTGCGCCCACGCGCCTGCGGTCCACAGCCCCATCGAACCGCCGAGCCACAACGCCACTATCCACGGTCTGATTGCCGACATCTCACCCTCCTGCGTTGAAGACTTCGCGGAATGCATCCAGGATGATCCGCAAGGGCAGCTGCGGCTGATCGAGATAGCTCACGAGCCTGTAGATCTCGTGGCTGCCATGGAGGTTATCCTCGACCCATTCGGCATTGTCGATCTCGATATTCTGCTGCGCATACACCTGCGGATGTATCACCGCCTGCAAACTGCGCGGCGACAAACCGTTGAAGCCGACCACCAGCCGCGGACGATCGTTAATCGAACAGACAAATATCACCAGCTCGAAATCCGCGTTTGCGAAAAACGGCGCGATCAGATCGAGCCAATAGGCTGCCACCAGCGGCTGAAAAACCGGATTGCGCGGCAACGGCAAAGACAGTCCCTTCTCCAGGTACGACGCGGCGCTGGTCATGACAGGCTGCAACAGCAGGCCTATCGCAAGAATGAGTCTGCGCACCGAGACCTGAGGGCCCCCGGCATTGAGCATCTGCTCGATGCGCAACAGGCTGTTCTCTTTCAGGAAGCGGTCATACGCGGCATACTGCGCCGCCTCCCCGAAAGCCGTTTCGACGGCAAGCTCCGTGTTCTCGAAGCGTTTGAGGTCCAGGTCGGATTCGGCACACGAAATCAACTCGTCCACGCCGCGCTCCATCCGATGCCAGCACTCATCCAGCAACAGCGGCGCACCCCCCATGAATTCCAGCGGCGCCTTCACGTCAAGCGGCACGGCGGTCACAAAAGGGTAGCGGCGCAACGAGGCATCACGGCTGGCGCACACATGGCCTGCAATCGCCAGCGAATTGCGCGAACCAAGACAAATGAACCGAAGAGCGGGAAGCTCGTCATAGATGAGTTTCCATCGCGGATCCTCAGACAACAACTCCATCGCAGAGGACAGCCACTTGTCGAGCACTTCAAGCAACTGAGGGTTGTACACCCCCTTGACGAAATCGCCACGCGCCGGGAGCTTGCCAAAATAGGACAATCGCTGCGCCTGAAGCGTTACTGCACTCATCTCGATACCCCCTCCGTTCCTGCTGTAACCGTGCTCGGGCTTGCTGCTGCTGCCGGCGAAGAAGGCGGCGGTTCGCCAATCTCCGCGATCGATGGAGGCAGCACAGTTCCGCGCAATCCTTTGCCCTGCGGAGAATCGCCACCCCCGGCCTGCGTGTTTTGCACCACGCGCAACTTCACCGAAACGTTCACGTTATCGCGCGACCAGGTCAACTGAAAGCTGCCATCCGGTTCACGCACCCTCTGCGCCGAACTGAGTAGTTTTTCAAGTCCGAAATTACCCGCCTCGTTCACCAGTTCGACCGTGCGTCCATCGAAAGCCACCGCCGAAATCCTGGCCCCCGGTGTCGGGGAGGGATTGGGCCAGACGAAATTGCTCCACTGCGCCGGCGTGTTGCGATAGCGCAGTTGCTGGCCATCGATCTCGATCAGGTATTCAGTCAATCCCGTGGCCGGCTGGGGCAATATCTGGAATAGCGTCTGCCGCTCGCTGGCGCCGCCACCGCTGGCCGCGGCGCCACCGGCAAGGGGCGCCACCCACTGCGCGAAACCATTGAGGAATTCCGGGCGCAGATGCAAGCCCTTGTCTCCCCATTCGCGTGCCGTCAACAGATCGCCGCGCCGGATCACGAGCGGCCCCAGCGTTGTGGTGACGAATTTGCTGATGGCCCCCTCCGGCCCGAACACCTGCGCGATCTCCCCCGGGCTTGCCTCCATCTTGGCGTTTGTGGAGAAAGGATATTTGTTCGCCAGCGACTGCTGGAAGGACTGATAGGCCTGCGCGTTCCAGATCTTGTTGATCTCCACTGCCGTCGGATCGATGATCACCGCGTAGGCCTGCACCAGCGGGCGCACCAGCAACGGACGCAGCGTCTGGCGCTGCGCGGGCTCCATACTGGCGAGCATCTGCTCATCAACGTAACGCAGCGCATCGGCCAGTTCCGAGCCGCTGCCTTCGAGTGTTTGCTGCATCAGTTGGCGCGCGCCCGGGCCCGGGTCGCCCTGGTTCTTGATCTGGTTGAAACGCGTCCGCAGCTTCGACAACGAAGTGAGGTAACCGCGCAGCAATGAATTGTTGTCGCGCTCCGACACGATCCAGGCCACCCCCGAGAAGGCATTGCCGATTGGCCCCATCGGAATTTCGATCGGATTGCCGCTCACATCAAGATTCACGCTGATCTGCGACGTCGGCGAGGCGCGGCTGAACAAGCGCTTGAACCAGTTGATCACGCCTGTGCGCGCCTGCTTCAAGCTGGCATTGACCACTGACGGGTTGTCCCAGGACGTCTGCTCGTACACGGCCTCAAGCACTTTGCGGATCGGCGAGTTTTGCGGATCCCCCAACTGATTCATCGCCGACACGGCCTGATCGAAACCGCCGAGGTCACGCACCGCAACGCCCTGCAGGAACTTCTGCCATTCCTGCGCGTACTCCGTTTTGTACATCCCCACCAGCGTCTTGCGAATCTGTTCGGGGCTACCCTCGAGCGTCAGATCGTCGTTACCGGCAACGTTCAGCACCCAATCCTTGCTGCTGCTTTCCTTGTTGGCCGCATCGCGAATCGCGCCATCGACATACTGCTGCCAGGCCTCGCGCGTGAATGCACCCGAAATGGCAACGCTGCCGGCGACTACGTCCTGTCCTGTGGTTGCCGTCACTGCGTCGCCGCTGACTATGCGCGCTACCGTCATCGGCGCGAAACGTGTCGAAGCGCGCGCCTTGATGTCCGCATAGACACGCTCGCGCGCGGGCATGCCGCGCACCACCTGCCGCAGACTGTCGCGCGTCTGCTCGACCAGCGCCAGGTTGACATCGTCCAGCACCGGCCAGTTATCGTCGTTCACACGGCTCAGGTAGAAACCAATCATGCGCTCGGCATCGCGGATGAGCTGATCGCGCGTCATGTCGCCGCGATGGGTCTCGAGCCAGTCGCGCCAGAAGCGTGACAGTTGATCGGTCAGGTGCGCCGCCTCGACGTTGCGCTTGTCGGAGAGCATCAAGTAGGTCTTGAGCGCGTTGTAGGCTTCCTGCGCATTGCTGGGAGAGGCGCCCGCATAGAGCCCGCGGCTCGCACTTCCCGCGCCGACGGTCGCGCTGACCGCCACCGGCTGCGCCACAGTGGAATCCGCCGCCGGCTTGAGCTGCTCCGGATGCGCGCTGACCTCGCGCAGGAAAGCCTGCAGATTTGCCGCCACCGGCGCGAGCATCAACTTCTTGATTCCCCGAAAATACTCGGCCACCAGCCGATCTTCAAGCAGGTTGCCCTGATAAAGCCCAAGCGACAGCGACAAGGGCCGGTCATTGCGAAACTTGTGCAACTGCTCGATGCGATCCTGCAGGATGCCCATCGCCTCGAAGCGTGTTTTCAGGCTCGGGTCGCCCGCTTGCAGCTTGACCGCCTTGTCCAGGTCCGCCTCGACGTTTTCGGTCAAGTGCCGATTGCCCAGATACGACCAAGTCCATCCGCCCAGCAGCAGTCCAAGCACGACGACGAAGCTGAAGAACATCGCGTATCGCAGCTTGATCTTGGTCGGACTGGAAAACTGCCGTACTGTCCCCTTGTCGGCGAAGATCACCTTGGAAAACAAGTCGCGCAGAAAGAAGCCATTCTGCGAATGCAGTTCTTTTGGCGCGGTGAATTCCTCGGTTAACTTCAGGCTGAAGCGCGCCGCAATCCGTTCGGTGGACAGGCTGCGTACCGCGCCTTCCTGAAGCGCGCTCGTGAAATAAAAGCCGCGAAACACGGGCTTGTACTGGAACGGATTGCTCGCGAACAGGGTTGCCAGAAAAGAACGCAATGCCGGCTTGATCGCCATGAATTCGAGCGGAAAGATCATCACCGTCGGCGACGAACTCGCATTGCGACTGGTGGCAATGCGCGCGACGCTGATTTCTTTGAGCCCGAGATAGAGTTCGTCGAAGCGTTCGTTGAACAGCGCGATCACGTCCTGCTTTTCGTCGAGTTCGTAGGGCAATGTCGCCCCCCAGACCCGGTCGCGCTCGGTCTTGTCGCTGTCGGCAAAAAAATCCGTAAAACCCGTCACCAAATCTGCCTTGGTGAACAGCACGTACACCGGGGCAAAGATCTCCAGCCGCTCGGTCAATTCCTGCACACGCTGGCGCAGATTTTTTGCCAGATTGATCGCGAACTCCGGACGGTTGCCGATGAGTTCCGGAATGCTCGCCGTGACGATGATGCCGTTGATCGGCGCCTTGGGACGGTACTTTTTCAGCAAATCAAGGAATCCGAACCATTCCTTGCGATCCCGGTCTCCTTCTTCCACCGAATAGCGTCCGGCCGTGTCAAGAATGATGCCTTCGGTAGTGAAGAACCAATCGCAATTGCGCGTGCCGCCCACGCCCTGAATCACGGCATTTCCCTTGTCGGCAAAAGGAAAGCGCAACCCCGAATTCAAGATGGCTGAACTCTTGCCGGCAGACGGGTTGCCGATCACCATGTACCAGGGCAATTCGTAAAGCGCTGCCTTGCCCGATGTCTGGCCGAGCTTGGAGGTCTTGATCGTGCGGATCGCCTCTACCATCCGCGTGCGCAAAGCTCCCACGTCGGCATCCACCGGCGTGGCTGGTTCGTTCACTTTTGCCGCTTTGGCATCTTCTTCCAGCACTCCACTGAGCGCGCGGCTGGCCGAACGGGCGCGTATGCGGCGAACCAGCCAGACCACCAGCCACACGAACAGGAAAACGCCGAACGCGACCGCTGCCCAGATCAAGGCAATTTCGAGCGTCTGCGCCCCAAGCACCAAAAACGCACCCAGCGCGACCGCGCCGATCACCATGAGGGTGCGCGGATTGAACAGGAAATTCAGAAATCGCCGCATGAATCGCCGTAGGTTAGAAAATTCGTGGAGAAGAAGAATTACCGCTACCTGCCGTATGAAATCGCACGCAGCGTGACGCTAACCGCTACATCATCTCATGGCCGACCCGAAAAAATCGTCTGTAACAAACGGATACATTCAGGCAGATAGGCGATCGAAGAACAGAAAAACACAATGTGTGCATTCGCCTCCATCGTCATGAAAGACGCGCCGAAACGACATGCCCGTGTCACTGTCCGGCGCAATGGCTGCCTCATCCATTTCGTATCTCCCTTTGTTATCTCTTCCTGCGCATGACCGTGGCCGATTCACCACGCCCCGCACGCACTTGCGCAACTGTCTCAATCCGTGGGTGGCCGCATCTTCAGGCCGGGCTTGCGGTATTCCACATGCCCATAGTCCCTGAACGACCAGCGTCCTCCCCACACCAGCCCAACCGACTCGGCAACTTCCCCGTAAAGCTGGTAGCCCTTCATAGCCCACGGGTCTTTTTCCGAAATGATGAGCCGGCCATCACGATAAAACGCATTATCGGCGGCCAAACCGTACTGATGGTAACTTTGGTTCGCCCCGGCCCGAGTCACGTTCGAACCCAACGCAGCAAGTTTGGCCTGCCGCTGCGGACTTCGATAGCCCTCAAGCAAAGCAAGATCGTAACCGTAACGTTCCCTCATGATCTTATAGACCAGCAGCAGGCGATCGCGAAAGCCAGGATCCAATACGCTCCAATCACGGCTACCCTCCCGGGTCAGCGGCCGCACCATTTCGACTTCGGCGGTAGCGAACACCTCCGGCGGCAATGGCGGTGGCGGCACCAAGTGTTCGCCGTTGAGCAAAGCCGCGACTTTCTGGTCGATCTTGGGCGACTCATCGTCGAAAAAAACGACATTGCGCCCACCAAAGACAAGGCTGATCAAGACTGGCACCACCGCCACGAGCGCCGCGCTCAGCCACAGCACCCGGTGCGTGACGACGAAATGCCATGCGGATGCGCTCGCCCTGCGAGTACCCGTCAGAACGCCATCGATCGCATTGCTGGAACCACGCCGCGCGCCGTCGGCGCGCACGGCCGCATAACGCGCCACGCGCCGCACGAGGCCAAAGACACGCCCCCGCACCGTTGGCAGCAATACCAACGCGGCAAGTGCCACCATCAGGGAGAAATAGAGGAAAAGAGAAACGAAAACCAGAGACGACTCGCAACAAAAAGTTCAACGTACATCTTGTATTCGCAAGAGCAGCCAAGAATGCTACCCTAATACATTCGATGCCACGATGATTAATTTCAGTCGTTCACCAAACCAAAACCCAAGGTCGAGGTGTGTCAATGAATGAGTCAGAAAAAGACAGCGGTGCCAGCAAGCGTCCGAGCTTCATTACCAAGCCGGACAACCCCGGCGCGAACGTGTCGCAAGAATCCAGCCGTGTCCTCTCCAGCTTGGGCGGCACATCGACGATTATGGTGCCCCCTCCACGGCGGCGCTACGGCCCCGGCATCTGGATAGGCGCCGCGCTGATGTTCGCCGCGGGCGGCGCTTCGACCCTGATGTATCGCAGCGGATCATCAGACCAGGCGGCCGTTTGCGAGCCAGCCATCCAGATGGCGGAAGCATCGCCGCCTCCTGCGCAGGGAGAGAATGCTGAAGTTTTGTCAGCGCCGAGCGCACCCGCGGCCGAAGCTCCGGCTGCCGCCGAAGCGCCGCCGGAGACGGCGAACGCCGGCGCCAGCGCCACCCCCAGCGCCGCCGCTGACGACGACGACAAAACCACGGCCGCTCCGGCTGCGGCTGCCGCCGTCAGTGCCACGCCGCCGGCCAACGATAACGCCACAGAAAAGCCAGAAAAACCCGCCGTTGCCGCTGCAATCTCGCCCAAACATGCCCCCACTTCAAACGTGGTTGAAAAGAACAAACGTGAAAAAACAGCATCAACGACGTCACAAACACCAAACAAAATAGCAAAAAAACGTAACGTTAGTAAAACTGACCTCGCACACGCCGATCCCGATGTCGACGTCATCGAGGCCCTGCTGCGCTACGGCCCCGCCATCATGGATCACAATCCAACCCCTGCCCCGCGCAACAATACGAACATTGAAAACAAATCCCCCCGCAACGCGGGCTCGTAAACCAAGCATCTTTTACATCGTGTGCCCCCGCAAGCGGGTGCGTGTTGCATCCGGGGCCTTGCGCGTAGTGCCCCGCACCTAAATAAAATTCGTAAAAGGGAGAATCATGGAAACCTCCGACAGCGCCAACTCTTCCAACCAAGATACAGGCGCCTCCGCCGCAGGGGGAGGCGCCGGCCGCCCCTTCATCGTGCTGGGTGATTCGACCTCGCACGGCGGCGTGGTCATCTCAGCCTCGGAAAATACCTTTTCCAATGGACGGCCCGTCGCCCGTATTGGCGACTTGGTACGTTGCCCGATCAATAGGCACGGCGTCAATCCGATCGTGAGCGCGAGCCCCCTGTGCGAAATTGACGGCCGCCGCATTGCCCGCCATGGTGACATGACCGCCTGCGGTTCGACGCTTATCGCCGGCGAACCTGATGCCGGTTCGGAATAAGCGCGTTTCCCCATCGCGCATCGAAGCGAAGTACGGCCTGCGATGTCCGAAAAATTGACGAAAACAGCTTCCTTTTGGCGCAAACTTTCCGGCTCTGGCGCCACCTATTCAACTACCCCGCCGCCACGGCAGATAAGGTCGCTGCCGGTAGATTCAAACACCGGCGACGATGAATCGGCGCCGCCAGGTCTTTGGCTGCTGGCATCGGCGCTTCAGACGGCGCATGGCACACAAGCCGCCGATGTCCTGGCCGCCATCAAGGATTTGGCATGGCCCAAGCCCGACCCGCAGTTGGTCGACAACGAAGGAAATCCGGCCTGGACCAGCCGGGTCTCCGAGCTCGACACGGACGCCGTTGCCAATCAACTGGCAGCCTCTGAACCCGCAGAAGCCGCCGATACGCAAACGACTCTCAAGGATGACCGCCTGCGCACCCTGGCGCTGCTTGACAGTCCCCTGCAATCGCTGCTCGACCAAGCCACCGAACTGATCGAAACGACAACCGACGAGGATCAGCGCAAGGCAATCCAGTTGCGCATTACCGTCTTCCTGCCAAAGTACTGGTCCGAACCAGAGCGCGCACAGGCCGTTCGGTTCATCGACCAGTCGGCGAACTCGGCCAAAATCAAAAACCGCTGGCTCGTCAACGCCGTCGCGGCCCACTACGACGAAGAAAACCACGCGCCGGCACTGTTCGATCAACTCGCGCTCGCTCTAAGGCGCGAGCGCAGGCAGGTGTTGTGGATCGTGCTGGCAGCCGACTCGGCGCTGTCTTCTTCGCGTATCGCCACGCTGGACACCGCAGGGCGCCTGTACAAATCAGGCCGGCGCGACAGCGTCATGGCTGGCGAAGGCGCCGCCGGCGCACTCATCACCGGCACCCGTGCCCCGCAATCCTGGACCCACGCGCCGGCCATGCGGCTGCACTGGGCGCTGGGCCGGCGCGACAGTCCGGCGGACGCACTGGCGCAACCCAGCACCTCCACGCTGGACACGCTGTGCGCCACCGTTTTGCGCGCCGCCCAACGCGAACCGGCTGATCTCTGCGCCATCGTCAACGATGCGGACCACCGCAAGAGCCGCACGGCTGAAATCAACCGATGGGCCACCCAGGCCTTCCCGGAAACCGTCACCGCGGAGCAGTGTTTTTCGACCGGCACGAGCAGCGGCCATCTCGAAGCCGCCGCGGCAGAACTGTACGCATTGGCGATTGCGCACCATCTGGCCCAGGAACAGCAACAGCCCGCGCTGGCAGTGTCGGTCGGCGATGCCATCACGCGATCGGCTCTGCTCGTCGCACCAGACACCCCAGCAAACATCCCTGCCCCAAAAGCACAAAGCTGAAAGGGTGTTCTCGATCTATTCGGGTCCGCGCAGGCGCAGCCCGGATTCATACAGTGCGTTGCGCGGCGCACCGCTGATTTCGGCCGCCAGCCGTGCGGCGCTCTTGAGCGGCAATTCCGCCAGCAGCAGACGCAGCACACGCTCGCCTTCAGCCAAGTCATCGCCAGGCCTTGCCGCTGGATGCAGCGCGAGCGCAAACTCGCCGCGCGTACGCTGCGGGTCGGCCGCAAGCCAGTCGGCGAAACCGCACGCGGGCAGGGTGGCGATCTGTTCAAACTGCTTGGTCAACTCGCGTCCCACCGTGAGCAATCGATCCCCGAGCGGGGCGAGTGCGTGCGCCAGCGCCTCGATCCGATGGGGCGCTTCGAGCAGCAATATGGCACGCGGCTCCTGCGCAAGCGCACGCACCGCGGCTTCGCGTTCGTGTTTTTTGCTCGGCAGGAAGCCCGCGAAAACAAAACCCGTTTCACCCCCCGCATCAACGAGGCCGGCCACCGAAAGCAGCGTCGTCACACTGCTTGCGCCCGGCAGGGGTAATACGCGATGTCCCGCGGCTCTGACGACGCTTACGAGCCGCGCGCCCGGATCGCTCAGCGCCGGCGTACCGGCATCACTGACATAAGCGATGCGCTCGCCACGCGAGAGTTTTGCCACGACCGACTGTGCCGCCTCGATCTCGTTGTGTTCGTGCAGTGCAATCAGCCGCGCTCCAGGTGTGGCGATGCCATAGGCGCGCAACAGCGCCGATGTGTGGCGCGTGTCTTCGCAGGCGATGCCATCAACGAGTTGCAGCACATGCAGTGCGCGCAGCGTGATATCTGCCAGGTTGCCGATCGGTGTCGCCACGACGTAGAGCGTCCCCTGCGGATAATGCTGTGCGCCTGCGGCGTCGCACGCGGCCTGGAGCGCGGCGGCAAAAGAGGCGGGGGCCAGGGCATTCAAAGCGGCGATCTCCAGATGAGAAGTACGGACAAAGACAAAACACTCACCACAAGACAACGCGGCGCTGACGCGGAAGATGCCGCGCTCGCGCACTTGCGCCACGCCGGACTTGCGCTGGTTGCGCGCAATTATCGAACGCCGGGCCGGGGCGGTGGCGAAATTGATCTGATCATGCGTGAACGCGATGGCACGCTGGTCTTCGTCGAGGTGCGCCATCGCACGGGTAATACGCACGGCGGCGCCGGGGCCAGCGTGACGGCCCTCAAGCGCCGGCGCATTATTTTCGCTGCGCGCCACTATCTTGCGCGCCTGGGCTCGCCGCCTCCGTGCCGCTTCGACGTGGTGCTGGTCGAGCAGAGCATCCAGTGGTTGCGCGCGGCCTTCGATGCCGGCTGAGGCGGCGCTGCCGGCGAGCGGCGCGAGAAATTGCAAGAAACACGGGTGCGCGAGGCGCACGCAGCCCATTGCAGCACCCTAACCACCCTATCATCCACTCATGCTTGAACAACGGATCCAGCAACACTTCATCGACAGCGCCGACCTCAAGTACCAGGCGGGGCCTTTAATGGGCAAACCCGTATCGCAGGCGGTGCTGGCACTGCTGACTTGCGTGACCAGCGGCGGCAAGGTACTGGCTTGCGGCGACGGCGTCTCGGGGCTGCTCGCCACCCAATTCGCAGCGCATTTCATCGGACGCTTTGAACGCGAACGCCCGGGGCTCGGTGCGATCGCGTTGCCGATCGACGATATTGATGCGTTTTCCGGCTCTGCGCAGGAAACCGGTCGCGAGCGGTTTGCGCGCCCCGTGCGCGCGCTGGGCCAGGCCGGCGACGTGTTGCTGGCGATCAGCGCAAGCGGCCGGTCGGCCACGGTCTTGGCGGCCATCGAAGCCGCGCACGAACGCGAAATGACGGTCATTGCGCTGCTTGGCAACAATGGCGGCACTGTGGCGGGCGTCTTGCGCGAAACCGACGTGCTGGTGAGCGTACCGCACGAACGCGCAACGCGTGTGCATGAGTTGCACCTGCTGGTGCTGCACTGCCTGTGCGACGGCGTCGATTGCCTGCTGCTTGGCGAACAGGAAGACGAGATCGTCGGTTGAGGCACCTTCGGCGCCGTCTTGCATCCATGCGCTTCGACAGGCATGTTCGACACCCGTAACCTGTGAATACGTGCCGCATTTGGTTGCATTTGTATCTGTTCTGTCTCAAAGAGCATCGGGCTAAACTCGCTGTGGATTCCGGTGATGAAACGGTACAGATACCGCCTGCGGTTCGTACCGGCACCATCGGACCAAACCCGACATACAGGAAGGATTTTCATGACCACGCTTCCCTTTCAACGCTTTGCCATTGCCGTGATCGCTGGCGCTGCGGTCGTGGGGGGTCTTGGCGGCTGTGTGCCGCTGGCCATCGGCGGCGCCGCCGTCGGCACCGGATTGGTGGTTACCGACCGGCGGACTTCCGGCATACAGCTCGATGATCAGACCATTGAAGTGCGCGCAGGTTCCCGCTTGCGCGAGATCAGCAACAGCAAGATGCGCGTCAGCGCAACCAGCTACAACCGCCAGGTACTGCTCACGGGCGCCGTCAGCAGTGAGGCCGACAAGCAGCGCATCGAGGCAGAGGTCAAGAAGGTCGATAACGTGCGCTCAGTGGTCAATGAAGTGCGTATCGGTACACCGGCAACGCTACAGCAGCAAGCCAACGACACGATGATTACCGGGCTTGTCAAAAGCTCACTGGTGAATACGAACGACCTGCTGGCCAATATCTTCAAGGTGGTGACCGAGAGCAACACCGTTTATTTGATGGGTATTGCAACGTCCGCCGAGCTCAATCGCGCAACGGATATCGTGCGTAGAACCTCGGGCGTCGAAAAGGTGGTTCGCGTGGTCGAACTCGTCTCTGAATCCGACCTGACCCGTGGCGTGGCGCCAAGCGACCCGGCCAAGCCCGCACCTACGCCGGCGCCGGTCGTGGATATAGGAACGACCCCCACGCCACCGGCGGCTCCAACCGGCGCGGTTGCTTTGCCGGTGCGTTGAGCGCACGGCCTCAAAAAGACTATGCAAGGCGTGTGATCAGGCTCGAGGTGTCCCACCGGCTGCCTCCGGCCTGCTGCACGTCGGCATAGAACTGGTCCACCAGCGCGGTAACCGGCAGCCGCGCGCCGTTGCGTTTGGCCTCTTCGAGTACGAGTCCGAGATCCTTGCGCATCCAGTCCACCGCGAAGCCGAAATCGAATTTGCCCTCGATCATCGTCTTGCCGCGGTTTTCCATCTGCCAGCTCTGTGCGGCGCCCTTGCTGATGACGTCGAGCACCGCGGTCATATCCAGTTTGGCGCGCAGGCCAAAGGCGATGGCTTCGGACAAGCCCTGCACCAACCCCGCGATTGCGATCTGGTTGACCATCTTGGCGAGCTGGCCCGAGCCCGAGCCGCCGAGCAGGGTAACCGCGCGCGCGAAGGCGCCGATCACCGGCTCGACACGTTCGAACACCGTTCGTTCGCCGCCGCACATCACGGTGAGCAGACCGTTTTGCGCACCGGCCTGACCGCCCGAGACCGGCGCATCGATAAAGTGCAGCCCGTTCTGTGTGGCAATCTGCGCCAGTTCGCGCGCAACATCGGCCGAGGCGGTGGTGTGATCGACGAATACGGCATCCCGGCGCATGCCGGCAAAGGCGCCGTCATCGCCGAGGACCACCGAGCGCAAGTCGTTGTCGTTGCCGACGCAGCAAAACACGATGTCGGCGCCGGCGGCCGCTTCGCGCGGTGTGGGCGCGCTCTGGTGTGGCGCACCGAGCGTGTCGCACCAAGTCTTGGCCTTGGCGGCGGTTCGGTTGTAAACGCTAACGGTATGGCCGGCTTTGGCCAAGTGCGCCGCCATCGGGAAGCCCATTACGCCGAGGCCGAGGAAGGCGACCCGGCGCGGTGTAACGGGGGCATATGTCTTGGGGGTGAAGAGTGTGCTCATGAGGCGTAGCTTATGCCAGCGCCGCCTTTCCGTCACATCGCGCAGGATTGCAGGAAGTCGTTTCGTGGCACTGCCTGGCACTACCTGGGGGTGGCGCGAGCTCTCCGCGCCTGTGCCGCGCCAAGAAGGTAATAGTTCAGACGATGTGCATATGCTCGGTCCCCGAAGCAAAGTCGCTGGTACGCGCGCGCCGGCTGTTGAGCTTGATCTGCACGCGCACGTCGTTACCCGAATCGGCGTAGCGCACCGCGTCTTCATAGGAAATTGCACCGCTTTCAAATAGGTCATACAGCGCCTGATCAAAGGTCTGCATGCCCAGGTTGCGGCTTTTCCTCATCACTTCCTTGATCTCGCTGACTTCACCCTTGAGGATCAGATTGGAAATCAACGGTGTATTCAGAAGCACCTCGAAAGCCGCCACGCGCCCACGGCCGTCTTCGGTGGGAATGAGCCGCTGCGAGATCAGCGCGCGCAGGTTCAGCGAAAGATCGGTCAGCAACTGCGTACGCCGTTCTTCAGGGAACAAATTGACGATGCGATCGAGCGCCTGGTTGGCATTGTTGGCGTGCAGCGTCGCCATGCACAAGTGCCCTGTTTCAGTGAAGGTGATCGCGTGCCCCATCGTTTCGTGGTCACGGATTTCACCCATCAGGATCACATTGGGCGCCTGGCGCAGCGAGTTTTTGAGTGCGGTTTCCCAACTGTCGGTGTCGATGCCCACTTCCCGTTGGGTGACCACGCAGTTTTTGTGCGGATGCACGAACTCGATCGGCTCTTCCACCGTCACGATATGGCCTTGCGAGTTCTCATTGCGCCAATCGATCATGGCCGCCAGCGTGGTGGATTTGCCCGAGCCGGTTGCACCCACCAGAATGCACAGGCCGCGCTGGGTCATTGCCACCTCCTTGAGGATCTGCGGCATCTTCATGCCGTCGATGGTCGGCAGCTTCGTGGCGATGGTACGCAGCACCATGCCGGCCTTGCCCATCTGCACGAAGGCGTTGACGCGGAAGCGCCCGATGTCCGCGGCCGAGATCGCAAAGTTGCATTCTTTCGTTCGCTCGAACTCGGCTGCTTGGCGCTCGTTCATCACCGAGCGCGTCAGCGCCAGCGTGTGCTGGCTGGTCAGCGTCTGGCCTGAAACTTTGATGATCTTGCCGTCGATTTTGATCGCGGGCGGAAAGTCGGCGGTAATGAACAGGTCGCTTCCACCGCGAGTGGCCATCAGCCGCAACAGATCGGTGATGAACTGGCTGGCCCGGTCACGTTCCATGACGCTCTCCCAAGATGGTGGAGCCGGCCCGTCGAACGACCGGCCGCCTCGAGCTGGCCGTGACTTCCGCTGAAAAGCGCAGTGACCTGCACGGCATGCATGGAAGACCCAGGCAAAGCATGTTCATCCCTGGAAATTCTCGGGAAACTTCGCCTTGGTGCGTGCTTCGGCTGGCGAAATCACTTTGCGCCGCACCAGATCGGTGAGGCATTGGTCCAGCGTTTGCATGCCCATGTTGTTGCCGGTTTGAATCGACGAATACATTTGCGCCACCTTGTTCTCGCGGATCAGGTGGCGAATGGCCGAGGTGCCCAGCATGATTTCGTGCACCGCGATGCGGCCCTGGCCGTCCCTGGTCTTGCACAGGGCTTGCGAAATCACCGCCTGCAGCGATTCAGAGAGCATGGCGCGGATCATTTCTTTTTCTTCGCCGGGGAAGACGTCAACGATCCGGTCGATGGTCTTGGCGGCGCTGGACGTATGCAGCGTGGCGAACACCAGATGGCCGGTTTCAGCGGCGGTCATCGCCAGGCGGATGGTCTCCAGGTCGCGCATTTCACCGACCAGAATCGCGTCCGGGTCTTCACGCAGCGCCGAGCGCAACGCGGAAGAGAAGGATTGCGTCATCGCGCCGACCTCGCGCTGATTGATCAGGCATTTTTTCGAGTCATGCACGAACTCGATCGGGTCTTCCACCGTGATGATGTGGCTATACGAACTTTCGTTGAGATGGTTGACCATCGCCGCCAACGTGGTCGATTTGCCCGAGCCGGTCGGACCGGTAACCAGTACCAGCCCGCGCGGCTTGAGCGCGAGATCGCCGAAAACTTTGGGTGCGTTAAGCTCTTCGAGCGTGAGAATCTTCGAAGGAATCGTGCGGAACACCGCCGCCGCGCCGCGCATCTGGTTGAAGGCATTGACGCGAAAGCGCGCCAGCCCGTAGATTTCGAAGGAAAAATCGACTTCGAGAAATTCCTCGTAATGCTTGCGATGCGTGTCGCTCATGATGTCGTACACCATCGCTTGCACCTGTTTGTGGTCAAGCGGGTCAACGTTGATACGCCGCACGTCGCCATGCACCCGGATCATCGGCGGCAGGCCCGCGGACAGATGCAGGTCGGATGCCTTGTTCTTGACGGTGAAGGCGAGCAATTGGGTAATGTCCACGGGGCTCCTCGGGGTGTGTGGCGCGGATCGCCGCCAGATCAGTTTCTTTTTGAAACAAATTTTTTAAATTATGACAATAATTTCCGAAAACCTCCAGCGTGTTCACGCGCGAATGGATGCCGCATCCAAGAGTGTCAGCCGCAATCGCGAGAGTGTGCGCTTGCTTGTTGTATCTAAGACTTTTCCTGCAACGGCTTTGCGTGAGGCGTATGCCGCCGGGCAGCGTGCTTTCGGTGAGAACTACGTGCAGGAAGGCGTAGCCAAGATTGCCGAGTTGGCCGATCTGCGCGCCGAAATCGAATGGCACTGCATCGGCCCGGTACAAAGCAACAAGGCACGGCTGGTCGCCGAGCATTTCGATTGGGTGCAGAGCATTGACCGAATCAAGATCGCCGAGCGTTTGTCTGCTCAACGGCCCGCGCATTTACCTGCGCTGCAGGTTTGCTTGCAGGTCAATGTGGATGCCGGCGTCAATAAATCGGGCGTCGCGCCGAAGCAGGCGCTGGAGCTCGCGCGCGCGGTCGCGGCGCTGCCACGTCTTGCGTTGCGTGGGCTGATGGCGATCCCCGAGCCGGCGCCTGATTTCGATACCCAACGCGCGCTGTTCTTGCGCGTGACGGAACTGTTCGCGCAAATGCGGGCTGAAGGATTCGCGCTGGACACGCTTTCGCTGGGTATGAGCGCCGATCTCGAAGCCGCGATTGCCGCCGGTAGCACGATGGTGCGCGTGGGCAGCGCGATCTTCGGTGCTCGGCCCCCGGGCGGTGCGGCCTTTCAGACAGCAGGGAAGGCAGCAGGGAAGGCTCCAGCCTGAAAGTGCGCATCAACAAAAAACCGCCCGAAGGCGGTTTTTGGTGCATGGCAGCGAAAATCAGCGTTTCGAGAACTGCTTGCGGCGGCGTGCTGAATGCAGACCCACCTTTTTGCGCTCCACCTCTCGCGCATCGCGCGTCACAAAGCCGGCCTGACTCAGCACCGGTTTGAGGCTCGCGTCATAGTCGATCAGCGCGCGGGTGATGCCGTGGCGTGCCGCACCGGCCTGGCCCGATTCGCCACCGCCACGTACATTGATCTGGATGTCGAAGGCTTCGACGTTATCAGTCAGATACAGCGGCTGCTTGGCGATCATGATCGAGGTCTGGCGGCCGAAGAATTCTTCGATCGGCTTGCCGTTGACCGTGATTTTGCCGGTGCCCTTTTTCAGAAACACGCGGGCGACGCTGGATTTGCGGCGGCCGGTGCCATTGTTCCATTCTCCAATCATCTCAAGGCTCCTTAGATCTCAAGCACTTTGGGCTGTTGGGCGGCGTGCGGATGCTCGGGACCGCCATACACCTTGAGTTTTTTGATCATCGCGTAACCCAGCGGCCCCTTGGGCAGCATGCCTTTGACGGCCTTTTCGAGGGCGCGATGCGGATGCTTGGCCTGCATATCGCGAAATGTCGTCGCGGTGATGCCGCCCGGATAGCCCGAATGGCGGTAATACACCTTATCGAGCGACTTGGCTCCGGTGACACGCAGTTGCGATGCATTGATGACGACAATGTAGTCGCCGGTGTCGACGTGAGGCGTGTAAATGGCCTTGTGCTTGCCGCGCAGACGGAGGGCAACTTCGCTGGCTACCCGTCCGAGGACCTTGTCGGTCGCGTCAATCACAAACCACTCGTGCTTCACGTCAGCGGGCTTGGCGCTGAACGTAGACATGAGATTTCTCTTCGGAAAAAGTGGTTTGGCGAGCCCTTTTCCACGGTCGGTGCTTCTCTTTTCCGGAAGCCTCTTAGGTGGCATGGATTACTTCGCCGCGGGGCCGCAAAAACGCTGCGAAGCCGCGCATTATACGAAAATACGCTACTCCGCCACCTGAAGGCCTGAAGCAAAAGGCCAACCACTACGATCGCGCGCCATGTTCAGCTACCGTCATGCCTTTCATGCTGGCAATCATGCCGATGTGCTCAAGCACACGGTACTGATCGCCGTACTCGACTACCTGCTGCAGAAGGAAACGGCACTGACGGTGTTCGACACCCATGCTGGCGCCGGCCTGTACCGGCTCGATGGCGACTACGCAGGCACCAGCGGCGAAGCAGCCGAGGGCATATTGCGGCTGGTCGCGCGCAGTCAAGCGGCCAACGCAGCGGCCGATGTGGCTGAACTGGCCCCGGCGCTGGCACGCTACCTTGATGTGGTGCGGGCCTTCAACGCACCGGGCGGCGAGTTGCGCATCTACCCAGGTTCGCCTTTCATCGCACACCATCTGCTGCGGCCGCAGGACCGGCTCAAGCTGTGCGAACTGCATCCCACCGATGCGCGCGTGCTCCAAGCCAACGTCGGGCAGCTCGGCGCGGACCGGCGGATTACCGCGCGGCGCGAAGACGGCTTCTCGTGCACCTCCCGCTTCCTGCCGCCACCGGGCCGGCGCGCGCTGGTGCTGTGCGACCCGAGCTACGAAATCAAGACCGACTACGCACGCACCGCGCACTTCATCGCCGAAGCATTGCGGCGCTTCGCCACCGGCTGTTACGTCATCTGGTACCCGATCATTCCCCGGCCCGAGGCACACGCATTGCCGCGCCGGCTCAAGACACTAGCCAACCAAGCCGGCAGATCTTGGCTGCAGGCGACGCTGACGGTCAAAACAGGCCGGCACCACACCGCCCTGGCGATCGGAGAGCGCTCTTCGGGTCTGCCGGCCAGCGGGGTGTTCTTGATCAATCCGCCTTACACACTCAAGCCGCAGTTGGCCGCAGCCCTGCCGCAACTGGTCCGGCTGCTCGGGCAAGACCGCAGTGCGAGCTTTGTACTGGACGGGTCAGCGTCTGCTTGAACCCTGAGCCCCTTGCAATGCAAACCGATCGAGACGCTCGCCCGAATCGATCAGCACGCAAGCGCAAGGACAGCCCTCAGACCAGCGCCGGCTCCTCTGCCTTGGCCGGTGTCTGCGCCGGCAGCAGATCGACCGGCTTCTCGCCGGTCATCAGATAGTGCATCAACTCACGCACCGGGCGAATCGCAGAACCGAATGGGAGGCTGTCCTTGCCGCGGAAGAAGAGGCCTCGGTGGATGTCGCCTCGTACCGCCTGTGCGAGCTTGAGGTCAATACAGAACTGGCCAACCTTGCCAATACCGTCGCGCAGCCCGCAAGTTTGCAGGCATTCGATGCCTTCGAGACAGGCGCGCAACTTGGCCTTGGCCTGCAGCGCCGCTTCGCTCGAAAGATAGCGTTTGAGCCAGGGCGTCAGCACTGCGCGCGCCGGCAAGCCAGCTACGCTGGTGAATTCGGCGATGTCTTCAGGCTTGGCGCTGGCCAGCACTTCCTTGAAGGCCGGATGCGCATCACCTTCCTCGGTCACCGCGAAGGCCGTGCCCAGTTGTACCGCAGCCGCACCCTGACCGAGCCAATGGCGCACCTTCGCGTGGGTGTTGATGCCGCCCGCCACGATCAATGGGACGCTATCCCACGCGAGCCCGAGGTTGGCAAACAACTCGCGGCACTCGTTGATCACACGAGCAAACGAAAAGCGCTGATCGCCAAGGTCCTCGATGCGCGAAGAGCCCAGGTGACCACCCGCATGGGCCGGATGTTCGACCACGATCGCATCAGGCAAGCGCCCTTTTTTCATCCACTTGCGCAGCAGCAATCCGATGCCGCGCGAATCCGACAAAATGGGGATCAACGCCACTTTCGGATGACTGCTCGTGAGTTCGGGCAAATCAAGCGGCAGGCCCGCCCCCATGACGATCGCGTCGGCGCCGCTTTCACAGGCCTGGCGCGTAAGCGCCGCGTGCTCGGTGACAGCTTTCATGACATTGACCGCAATGAGGCCATTGCCCTGTGAGAGCTTGCGTGCACTTTGAATCTCGCGGTCCAGGGCCACGAGATTGGCCGCGTTAATGCGTTCCTTATCGCGCGTTTTGCGTGTCGCATCCATCAGATCCGGATGGTGGTGACGCAGATCAATGCTCGCGATAGTGCCGACACCGTGCAAGCTGGCGACGGTACCCGCCAGACGATGCGCGGAAACACCCACCCCCATGCCGCCTTGCACGATCGGCAAGAGACGGCGGCCGGCCAGCTTCAGCCAATATTCGTTCATATCTTCAATCAATCCCGGAAAATCCCGCCCGTCAGACCGCTGAGCCAACCGTACGAGAAAACTAGTAAAGGTTTAGACAGGTTTGTACCCGCCAATTTGATAAATATCAAGTCCGATTCTGGATGAGCGCGTTAGTTCCAGTGATCGCGTTGCTGAAGCTGCCCGGGCGGCGCCGCTCCTTGGCCGGCATGCCGGCATCGGCTTGCCGGAGAAAACCAGTGATCTGCCCTCGTTCATGTTCTTCCCTTTCTCTGAAAACGCTTGCGCCTGTGCTTCGCTCATGCCGATCACCGTCGATTCGGTGATCGACGCGCCGCGCCGGCGAGCTGTCTCGCAGCCCTCTTCAACCGCCCCTTGCAGCTCCTCTACGGGCTCATACCTCGCTGGATGAGACTCGCACTTGTAAAGCTGACAAGGGTGGCGCTATAATACTCCGCTCTGCGCTTTTTGCACTCGCTATTTTTGATGAGTGCGCAGGAGCTGGCGCCATGCGCCAGTTCAGGTGGCGCGGAGATTTATCAACCTTCTTTCGCATGCCAAACGCTGTCGCCAATTGAAGCGGCAGCGGCGGGAGTTTTGGAGAAAAAAATGAGTCTGAGCAACTCCCTCGGGTTGCTGGGCCGCAAGGTGGGCATGATGCGTCTGTTCACCGATGATGGGGATGCCATTCCCGTCACGGTGGTGGATGTGTCTAACAA
>Ga0209628_10000182_pt1 | contig 35810 bp, 33 predicted proteins | sample TergutCu122P4_FD_187285 | JGI IMG/M metagenome (GOLD analysis project Ga0209628, IMG submission 187285) | Cubitermes ugandensis P4 segment gut microbial communities from Kakamega Forest, Kenya - Cu122 P4 (SPAdes) (version 2) | ecosystem: Host-associated > Arthropoda: Insects > Digestive system... | reverse complement strand
CAAAAAAAGTGCGGAAAACAGGAGGTAAAAATGTGCGTAATAATTCTTCAATACTAATCATTGTTTTTTGGCGGCAAAGATACCTTTCCCACCCGATTTTCCGATTGACCCCAAAAAACAACAATTTTATTTACCAAATTAAAGCAAAAAACCAACAAGATGTTGTTGCAAATTGTTGGTTTTAAGTACTTATCAGTGGTGTCGGGATAGCAAGATTCGAACTTGCGACCTCCTGCTCCCAAAGCAGGCGCGATAACCGGACTACGCTATATCCCGAAAACGGCGGCAAAAATATACTTTTTTGTGAATATTTTTTTATTTTCAGAAATTTTGGTTGCCATTTTATAAAAATCCTTGAATTTGTAATCAAAAAAATTATGGCTAACGGATATTTTGGAATTATGCATAAAACTTTAAAATGCTAAAAAACAAATTATCTCATAAAATACAAAAACCGCTATTCCCACAAATAGCAGCCCCCAAATAAACGCAGGAATGCCCGTAATTTTTTTCATCAAAGTGGTATCTCCTGCTTTATCTTTTTGTTTTATAGATAAATATAAAACAATTAATGTTGAGTAAACAGCATCCACTGCTATAAATACCGCATATAATAACGCGGCTATTTTTATGTAATGTACTTTATTTAAGTAAATTAAATATACATTAATCCCACAAAAAATAATGACCCATAATGCTCCATAAATATTGCGCACCCAAAGTAGCAACATAAAAAAGAAAAGTATGGAAATGCCGAGCAAAAATCCTTTATCATAACCTACAGATAACAAATAAAATATAAAAAGTGAAACCACGGATGAAAACGGATATCCGATAAAAGCCACTAAGAAACTGCCAAATTTTGTTTTTGTGGAAGTGGTGGTGGTGCCTGAAGCATCATTAAAAAGTTCAATTTTTTTAACGCTACCATCTAAAATTAATGCCATAAGTGCATGTCCCAATTCGTGAATGGCAGTGTTTATGATATTGAACCATTTGCCAATAACAGGAATGCGGGGCAATACCAAAGCAAGCCCCGCAAACCAATAGATTAATGGAATACTTAAAAAAGTCAAGTGCTATTTTTTTAAATTGTGTTTTTTAACAAATTCATCCAACACCTCTTCTAAAGTCGGTTTGCCGATTTCTTGTAATTCGTATCCGATTTTAACCACAGGTTGTTTAATGTTTACGAAACGTGGAAGGTCAATAGGAGTACCTATAACCACAACATCACATGGTGTATTTTCAATAGATTTTTCCAAGTCTTTCATTTGTGCTTCACCGTATCCCATAGCCGGAAGTAAGGTTCCTATGGTTGGATAGGTAGCAAAAGTTTCTTTTAAAGAACCTACTATGTAAGGTCTTGGATCAACCATTTCAGCAGCACCATATTTCATGGCGGCAACGGTACCGGCACCAATTTTCATTTCGCCGTGCGTTAATGTTGGACCATCTTCTACCACTAATACACGTTTTCCTTTGATTAGCTCAGGCTTGTCAACCGTTAAAATAGAAGCGGCATCAATAATCTGTGCTTTTGGGTTGATTTTTACTAAATTTTGACGCACCTGATTGATGTTTTCCAATGAAGCGGAGTCAATTTTATTGATTACGATTACATCAGCCATACGAGCGACCACTTCACCGGGGTAATAGCTTACTTCAGCGCCCGGACGCAGTGGATCCGCTACACCTACAAACAAATCCGGAACATAGAACGAAAAGTCGTTATTTCCACCATCCCAAAGAACAACATCGCAACCATCGGGGTCTTTTTCGGCAGCACGAAGAATATCTTCATAATCTACACCTGCATAAATCACATTTCTTTTTGTAACTACATGTGGTTCATATTCTTCCATTTCTTCAATGGTACAATTGTGTTTTTTTAAATCTTCTACGCATGCAAAACGTTGTACCCTTTGTTTATTCAAATCAGGATCGTAGGGCATGGGGTGACGAACAGCAACCACTTTTAAGCCCATAGCAACTAAATATTCAATGATTTTACGGGAGGTTTGAGATTTTCCACAACCAGTACGAGTAGCACCTACGGCTATAACCGGTTTTGTAGATTTAATCATTGTATCTTTAGGACCCATTAAAACAAAATTAGCACCGGCAGCATTTACAATAGCGCTAATACCCATTACATAGTTATAAGGCTTGTCGCTATATGCAAAAACGCATTCATCAACATTAAATTTTTTGATAAGCTCAGGAAGCTCAGATTCTTTGTAAATTGGAATACCGTTTGGATACAAATCTTCACCAGCTAATTCTTTAGGATAGGGTCTTCCGTCAATTCCGGGAATTTGTTCTGCGGTAAAAGCTACTACATTGTAATTAGGATTGTGGCGAAAATAGGTGTTGAAGTTGTGAAAATCACGCCCTGCTGCGCCAATGATAATGACATTTTTTTTCATAATGTTTTGATTTTTAAAGTTTATTATTAATGATTGATGTTTTTTTTAGAGTGAGCAAATATAGAATTTTTATCCTAATCATAAACCCAAATTACGCATTAGCTACACGAACAAAGAAAGAAAAGAAAAATTGGGTAAAAGAAATAATAATTTATCACAACCTTATCCTATCCCAAGTTTCTTTATTAACGTTCTTCAATAGTTACATGAATAACATCCCCGGCTTGCTTCCCGATTTGTTGGCGAATATCTTTGCGAATGCCGATAATGTGGCAAGGCGTTCCCATTTTCACCAGACTTCCCTGATAGGAAAAACCATCAAAAGTAGCATTAACGGGAACACGCCCTTTTCCGAATGTGGCTTTCACATCGAATGGAATTTCTACATAAGCACCGTCAATGTCCGGGACGTTTTTTATTTCAGCGTCAAATTCAAATTTTTGGTTCATGGGATTTTCTTTCTGTTTTTTTATTTCAAATAATGCCCTGCAATACCAATCAGTGTTCCTAAAATGGCAGCCATTGTTAGAATAATCGGTACGGCTTTTTTGTCTTGTGCAGAAACAAGGACTACTACAGGCAAAGCAAGTGCTACTGAAATTATACAGCCCTGTAACCACCAAGCAACGTGTGGTAGGTCAATATTCACAATGATAATTGACACGGAAAAGTACTGCAGAAAAGCGGAAATGGTGGCTCGCTTGTCTAATTTCTGAATTATCATGGGGATAATGTCAATAGTGCCTGCAACAATTCCGATAATGGCGGATAAAAGTAATGTGTTCATAATTATTTATTTAACTAACAAGTAAGCAATATACGTTGCTAACAGCCCTAAAAGTACACTGGCAGCAATATAAAGAAAAGCATAACCGGTATGTCCTTCTTTGAATAAAACTAATGTTTCGCTTGTGAATGCTGAAAAAGTGGTAAACCCGCCTATAACGCCGGTTGCAAGGAATAATTTCCATTCGTGGCTTATTTCTCCTTTATCAAAAAATCCTAAAACAATTCCGATGAAAAAGCATCCAATAATATTTACAATTAAAGTACCTAAAGGAAAATTGATTGTTGCTTTTGTCTGTACCAACAGTGTTAGTAGGTAGCGAAAAACCCCACCAATAAAACTTCCTAATCCAATTGCAAAAATTATTTTCATGTTTTTTTATTTTCTCAAAATCTTTTTCATTGCTTTTCCATTTACCAATTTGTCAATCAATATTCACGACACAGTTTAAGCGGTCTCAAGTTGTTCTATTTCGTCTTGAATGGCTTGTTTTTTCTCATAAAGATTAGAAATAGAATCTCTAATTTCTTGAACATTAACATCTTTTTTGTAAAAACATAAATCTAAACTCATGTTGGAATTTTTGGGCAAAAATATTGAAAAATAAGTTTACTGATATATGTCAATTTCCATAAAACTTCCAATTTAATTTAGAATTTTCTTGTGTCTTATTTTTAATAATTGATTTTCGGTGCGCTGCACCACACATAAAAATTGACGTATTAAGCTGATTATTTTTACAATGCTGGGAATCTCGAACATAGCAAAAACTTAAACTTTTTTTTTACCATTTAGAAAAAATATATATTTTTGCAACCGAAATATATATTTTATTATTAACAAAATTTATTTATTATGAAAAAAATTACGATTTTGCTAGCTCTTATTTTTGTAGTAAGTATGAGCTACATGAATGCCCAAAATGACCGCGCAATTATTAAAAAAACTTACGAGATGCAAAGGCAAAGTACAAGTACAGATCTTCTTCCCTCACCATCTATGTTAGATGCAGATAGAGCGGTAACAAGCGACATGTATTATGGTTATGGAAGCCAAACAACCTTTTACAAATCAACTATTGCCACTTTCCCCACGAGTACTCTATTAGGTCCTGCCAATCTAAATGTTCAAGCTGCCGAGTACATTAACGGCAAACTTTATGGAGTAACTTATGAAGGTACTCAAAATCGTTTTGGCACAATTAGTATGACCACTGGTGCTTATACAAATATTAAGGCGCAATTTCCCAACGATGCGGTTAGTTTGTGTTATAACCCTGCAAATAAACTTACTTATGTCTTTGCATGGGGCGAGGGTAGTACTTCTCCTTTTGGAACAGTTGATCTTGAAACCGGAAATTATACGCCAATCGGAAGTGTTCCCGGCGTTCTTTATGTAGCTATTGACAATTATGGAGATTGCTACTCAATACCGCTAAAGACATCAGGTGCGATAAATTTTGGAAAAATTAATTTATCAACGGGCGCAGTTACTCCTATTAAAGCAATTCCTTTCAATACCAACTATGTTCAAGGAATGAGTATAGACCGTGAAACAAACAAACTCTATTGGATGGCATATAACTATAATGCAAAAACCTATCATTTTTATGAAATTGATAAAGAAACCGGTAACCTTACAGCATTAGGCGCGCCCACTTTTACAGGTAATGTATCTGCTTTTGCTATAGCAACAGAACCCGGTAATATATTTTGCGATCCGGTTTCTTCTCTTACTGCTTCTACCTCTGGTAATGTAGTAGTTTTAAACTGGGAGGCGGCTCCGGGAAACCCAACAGGATATAGAATAACTTACGACGGCACTGTAATAGCTCCTTCTATAACTGAAACCACTTATACTCATACCGGCGTGCCTGACAAATTGCATACATACGCTGTTGCCGCACTTTATTCAGACGGCTGTATTCCTACTGATGTAACAAAGCAAGTTATGGTTGGCGATTATTGTATGATTAAAATAGATATGCAGGTTGTTGAAGCTTATGATCCTAGTGTCCCTGAAGTTACAACTTGGGGCTGGGATGGTTCGTATATTGAAATCACTTCGAATGGAACTCCCTATGGCGCTCCAACAGTTCCACACGCCTCTTTAGTTGCAACAGAATACGTAATAGTGCCTTCAGGAAACATTAGTTTTAAGTGGATTAATGGAGATGATGCAGGTAGTGGGTATGGTGATTTCGATGATGAAGTTACTTTCCAAATCTATAATTCAGATGATGAATTAATATTCAAATGTGAATTGGGTGAAGCAGAGAATTGGGATTCTTATCAAGAATTCTTTACTTATAAAAACGAATGCGGCGTAGTGATCACCTGCTCGCCTGTTACGGCTACGGCAACACAGGAAGGTAGCAATATTAATGTAAGTTGGACTGCACCTGTAGAAAATGGTACCATAAACGTTTGGCGTAATAATGCTAAAATTGCCAGCAGTGTTAGTGGAACTTCTTATGTAGATGAAAACCCAATTATTGGCGATAATTGCTATAAAATAGAATTAATTTGTGATAATGGTTTTTCTTTCTCAAATGAATCTTGCGTTAACTTTGTTGGTATTAAAGAAACCGTAAAAACAGGTTTCTCTATCGTTCCAAATCCTGCAAAAGACAATATCAAAATCACTGCGCAAAGTATTTTCAATAAAGTAGAAATAGTTAACTTCTTGGGACAAACTGTTCTTTCTCAAAATAATGATGGAGTAGAAGCAAATGTTAATGTATCGAACTTAACCGGTGGCATTTATTTTGTTCGTATTATTTCTGATAACGGAACAAGTGTTCAAAAATTTGTAAAACAATAGAGTATTGTGTCATAATACTTTGTTGAGACGTGTAGAGACGCGGCACGCCGCGTCTCTACTTTTTTTTTAGAACAATTATCGGTTAATTTCTGAGGGATTGAAATTTCGTTTTTGTTAGGTTCCATATATTTTCGTATTAATTTATTTTCACAATAAATAGAAAAAAATTAACTTTTTTTAACACTAAGCCATTAACTCTTAAAAAATATTAATTACATTTGCATCTCTTAAAAAAAATTGTAGAAATGAACTCATTAGAGATTGAACAATTTGAAAACCAATTTATTCCTCTGAGAAAAAAGAAATCACGTATGCGTTATCGTGTGGCGGTAATTGGCGGAGGAACATGGGCAACAGCTATCATTAAAATATTATCCACTAATTTAGAGCACATTTATTGGTGGGTGCGCGAACCGGAAATTATAGAAGGTATTACCAAATATGGACACAATCCTTTATATTTAAGTTCTGTTTTTATCAATCCTAAAGAAGTTAAGGTAACGCAGGATATTCGTCAAGCGGTAGCAAAAGCCGATTATATTGTCATGGTCTCCCCCTCTGCATTTTTACACAAAACATTAGAACCATTACAAAAAAGCAAACTGAATCGAAAAAAAATTATTATTGCCGTAAAAGGAATTGTACCCGAAACCATGCAAGTAGTAACGGAATATCTTCGTACGCAATTTTCAGTTCCGCTTGGAAATATGGCTGTAATTAGTGGTCCTTCGCATGCGGAAGAAGTGAGTCAGGAAAAATTATCATTTCTCACGTCAGCTTCTACTAATGCAGAACTCGCAGAAACCGTGGCGCGTTTTTTTAAAAATCGTTATGTGAGAACTTCTGTAACCAACGATATTATGGGGGTGGAATTGGCTGTGGTATTGAAAAATATATATGCTTTAGGTGCTGGAATTTATTCCGGCTTAGGTTATGGTGATAATTTTATTGCTTGTTATGTTTCTAACTGCTTAAAAGAAATGAAGCGTTTTGTAAACCAAATGTATTCTAACGAAGTAAGGCAACTCACAGATTCCGTTTATTTGGGCGACCTATTGGTAACTGCATATTCAAAATACAGTCGTAATAGAATGTTTGGCAACATGATAGGGCATGGTTTGTCGGTGAAAGTTACCTTACTTGAAATGAAAATGGTAGCCGAAGGATACTATGCAGCAAGGTGCGTACACGAAATAAACAAAAAAGTACAAGCAAATATTCCCATTGTTGAAGCCATTTACAATGTTTTATATGAAAACATTCCTGTAGTGGCTGAGATGAAGCGACTTTCCGAATTTTTTATTTAGACTTATTCCATTCCGAACATTTGTTTCAATTCCGGGTCATCGTCAATATTTTTTGCATCGGACGGAAGGAGGAAATCTACATCTTTTATTTTCTTTGGCGCAATTTTAATGGCCTTAAATACAAGTGTACATTCTTCGCAAATGTGCAGCATAGGTTGCGATGAAAAAAGAGGAAATCCTTCCAAACCAGGGAAGTCTTCACCATTTAATTTAGATGTACCAATCTCTTTGGTTACATATAATATGGTTTCTGTTTGTGAATCATCTTCCAAATTTGTGGTTGTAACCACTACTTTTTGGCATTTGTAGCCTAAAATATCTTTAAATTCGTTTTCATAATTAAAACTAAAATCACTAAATTTTATTTTTTCTTTATGTTGTTCCGCATCCCATTTTTTATAATACTTTCCCATTCCGGTTATTTCATAAACAATTGAGGCGGTTCCTTTATCGCCGTCCCAAATTTGTGTAACTTCAACCATTTCATTCGGTTTGATTACAGATTTTGACTTATTGCCAAGAATAGAAACAGTGGAAACAATATTTTCCATATTAGATAAAAGGTTTGGGTCATCAGTACCTTCCAACTTCATTTCGAAAGTAATTTCTCCGACAAATGCTTTTTGTGCATGAACTGTGTAAACAGCAGTAAACAAAATAACTAAAATTAATAATGCAATTTTTTTCATGTGAATAAGTTTTATTAAAATAATTTGGCAAAGATAAAATTTTTCAAATTCAATAGATTTAAGAATAAAAAATATTTTTGCGAAATAAAAAATTACAAATTGTGAGGAATCTCTTTAAACTTTAAACAAATGAAAGGTATCATTTTAGCCGGAGGCGCCGGCACACGTTTACATCCCATCACATTGGCAATGAGCAAACAATTAATGCCCGTTTATGATAAACCAATGATCTATTATCCGATTTCTACACTCATGCAAGCAGGGATTCGTGAAATCTTAATTATTTCAACCCAAACCGACTTACCTCATTTTGAGCATTTGTTGGGTGATGGAACTCGTTTGGGTTGCCGGTTTGAATATAAAGTACAGCATATTCCTAATGGATTGGCGCAAGCCTTTGTGTTGGGTGCCGAGTTTATAGGAAATGACAAAGTTTCTTTAATTTTGGGTGATAATATTTTTTACGGTGCTGATTTTGAAGATAATTTAGCGTTAAATAATGACCCTGTGGGTGGAATTGTTTTCGCATACCATGTTTCCGACCCGGAAAGATATGGTGTTGTTGAATTTGATGAAAATATGAACGCCATCAGTATAGAAGAAAAACCAAAAAATCCTAAATCTAATTACGCCGTACCGGGATTATATTTTTATGATAATTCGGTACTTGAAGTAGCTCAAAATATTAAACAGAGCGCTCGTGGAGAATATGAAATTACGGATGTTAACCGTTATTATTTGGAACATAATAAATTGAAAGTGCATAAAATGAGCAGAGGCACTGCCTGGTTAGATACGGGAACTTTTAAATCGCTTATTGATGCTACACAATTTGTGCAAGTGGTAGAAGACAGGCAGGGGCTAAAAGTAGGCTGCATTGAAGAGGTGGCGTATCGCAAAGGATTTATCAATGCTGAACAGTTGAAAAAAATTGCGCAGCCACTTTTGAAAAGCGGTTATGGACAATATCTCATGAATCTGCTACGCAGGGAGCCCTAAAAATAGGGTTATTTCAGGCTTTTCTTACGGATAAGAAAATTTTCTATATTTGCCAACTTTTTTCCAAAACAGTAAAAACGTATGAAAAAAAATAAACTTTTTGCAGGAAAAACATTAGCAATTTTGTCGGGCGGCGGCGATACACCGGCAATTAATTCAAGTATTGAAGCCGTTAGAAATCGCGCCTCTATGCTGGGTTTTAAAGTATATGGCGTACTTCGTGGTTGGAAGGGATTGCTCGGTGATGGTGATATCGTGGACTTAACCAATATTCCCTATAACGGAATTTACGGTGGAACAGGACTATTGTCAAGTAGAACCAATCCGTTTCCGAGTAAAAAAAATAAAGAAGACCGCTCGGAACAAATTTTACGTAACATCGAACGCTATAAAATAGATGTACTTGTAACGATTGGAGGTGACGACACCAATGGCGCCGCCAAACTGATGTATGAAAAGTACGGTATTCCTGTTATTGGTTTTCCAAAAACTATTGATAATGATTTGCGTACGCGCACGATGCACCATTATCAAGGGAAATTGCATGAAGTAGTTTTGTGTCCCGGATTTGCGTCTGGTGCTATGCAAATAAAAAAACTTACTGCCAAATTGCACACCACCAATGAATCACACCAACGGATTATGGTATTGGAAGTGATGGGACGCGACGCTGGTTGGCTCACAGGGACCGCAATGTTTGGCGGCGCTCAAATGGGGCTTATTCCCGAAGTGGTTGTTACAAAAGAGCGCAAAGATTTTTTCTTTGAAAAAGTGAAAGAAAACTATATGTCGAACCCAAAACGCAGTTTAATTATTGCTGTTGCCGAAGGCGTGCGTTGGTACAACGATGAAAAAGGAGAAATGGATATGGTGTACGCCAGTTCGGAAGTGGATGAGTACGGGCACCCGCGCTTTGGTGGAATTAGCGGCGTTATTGCTTCCGAAATCAACAAAAAATTAGGTATTGAAGCGCGTGGACAAATTTCAGGATATATTCCTCGCTCAGGAAGATGTTATGAGTACGACAGAAGATTAACTTCTACATTGGCAGATAAAGTAGTAGACCTCTTGCTAAGAGAAGATTATGGAAAAATGCCGGTGATGCGTGACCTCGTTCCCTATTGCGAAGTAGAAGAATTTCACACCGATGCCATTGAAATGGGAAATATTGGAAACTTCCCGCTTCCACAAAAGTATTACAATTCAAATGAGTTTCAATTTTCTGAACAATATGTTGATTTTCTAACCCATATTATTGGCGAACCTTACAGAATGGAGTTTAATCATCAATTTCCTGTTGTAATTCCTTAAAGACAAAATAATGAATAAATACCTTTTCTGCTTTCTGCTACTAAGGTTGCCTTGTAAAAATAAGGTTTCTTTCCTGCTTTTTGCTTTATGCCTTCTGCTTTTTATGCCTACCACTTCCGCCCAACGTTTCATTGGCGGAGTTGCAGCAGGTATTAACTTTACTCAAGTGGATGGAGATGAAGTGTTTGGATATCATAAGGTGGGATGTAATGGTGGGCCTTATGTGAAATTAATGTTAGATGAAAAACAACGCTTTTCGGTAACGATGGAGCTTTTATATACACAAAAAGGTGCGGCAAAAAGATATCCCGTACCCAATGGTATTAGTGTTGCCCGTGGAGATACAGCATTGATTGACCCAAACTATCCCGAAGAAGATATGAAGTTCTTTTATAAACTACGTACAGATTATCTTGAAATTCCACTTTTGGTACATTATGACGATCCAAGGTCAAAAGTTAGTATAGGAATTGGAGTCGCATGGTCACGATTGGTTTATATTAAAGAAATTCAACATGACTATCGGAGAATTGCATTAGATACCGCTTTAAGTATAAGAGGGGCAAGGCGACTGACAACATCCGTGAGTTCAGGAAGATATTATAAAAATGATTGGAGTATTATAGCAGATGTAAAAGTTCCGATTTATAAAGGTTTAAAGTTGAATTTTAGATTTCAATATTCGTTAGCGCCATTTGGAAAGGTTCGTGAGTTTTATTCTACAAATATAGTAACTACTACCCCCGAAAGACGTTGGCCATTTCATAATTCGTTAACACTCAGAGTGGTTTATTCATTTAATGAAAAATATACTGAAAATACAAATTATGATAGAGATGGTAATAGAATTGGACCCAGGTGGATAAGAGATTCGATGAAATGGTAAAATGATATAATAATTATTAAACAAAAAAAATATGAAATACACTTATTTATTACTCTGTACAAGTTTAGTTTTCTTGTTTGTTGCTTGTAACGATTTTGATTTGAATGCGCCCTATAAAGATGTTACAGTAGTTTATGGTATTTTAGATTACAAATTGGATACCAACTTTGTTAAGATTTACAAGGGTTTTCAATCACGGGATGGTGCTACATTTATTAATGCACGAACGCCTGATAGTATTTATTATAACGTAAATGATATTATAGCTATATTGGAAGAATACAAAGATAATAAAAGAACACTACGCCCTAATATTCCATTGAAATACACAGATGAATTTAAAAGAGATACTGGGATTTTTTATTATGAAAAAGAAAAGATTATTTATTATACAACTGAAAAATTACTTCCCGATGCGGATTATAAAATTGTAATTACCAATAAAAAAACCAAAAAAATAACCACAGGCCAAACTTCAATTGTAGGAGACTTTGAAATAAAGAACTATATGCCTTATCCAATGCCGGCAAAAACTGACCTTAGAGTTGATTTTACACCTTCAGCACGTGCTTTTGATTATGAAATTCATGTAAGTTTTCTTTATTTTGAAGTAGATAAAGCAACAAATAAAGTAGTAAACCCAAATGGCAAAATTGTTAAGAACATTACTCCGAGACTGGGAGAAAAATGGGAACCTGAGAGTAGCGGCAATCTTGTGAAAAAATTTACGCCAACTTTTTATAATGATATTGCAACACAACTAAACCCTAATCCAAAAGTAATTCGTTATATGGGAACTCCGGGGTCGAAAGGCGTATGTATTGAAATTGAAGCATGGGCAGCAGAAGAAAATTTAGTTAAATTTCTTCTTTCAAACCAACCCACTACTTCTTTTGTACAAATTAATACTCGATATACGAATATGGAAACTTCTGACGGATTAGCTTTTGGTTTTTTATCTTCAAGAGTTAAAGCTCCTGTTACACGCCTTGCCGTAACTCTTGATTCTCAAGATTCACTAATCTATGGAAAAAAAACTTCTCATTTAGGTTTCAAACCATGGGCAGAATATAAACCTTAATTAGAATTTTGAAATGGTTCGTGTTCGATTTGCTCCAAGTCCTACAGGTCCGCTACATATTGGCGGGGTTCGTACTTGTTTGTACAATTATCTTTTTGCTAAACAACACGGCGGCGATTTACTGCTCCGTATTGAAGATACCGACCAGACGCGGTTTGTGCCCGGTGCCGAAGAATACATTATTGAATCTTTTAAATGGCTGGGTATCACTTTTGACGAAGGTGTGCATATAGGTGGAAAGCATGCGCCTTATAAACAATCGGAACGGATGCACATTTATAAAAAGTATGTAGATGAATTGATTGAAAAAGGGTGGGCATATTATGCTTTCGATACACCGGAAGCGCTGGAAGCAAAACGTAGTAAAGCCGAAGCTGAGAAAAAAACATTTCAATATGATGTGAATACACGTAATACGATGTGTAATTCACTCACATTATCTTCGGAAGAAACCGCAGAGAGATTACATGGAAATTACGTGGTTCGTTTTAAATATCCTGAAAATACAGAAGTTCATATTTATGACCTCATTCGCGGAGAAGTGAAAATAAATTCGCAATTGTTAGACGATAAAGTGCTTTTTAAATCAGATGGCTTGCCTACTTATCATTTAGCTAATGTTGTAGATGACCATCTCATGGAAATTACACACGTAATTCGTGGTGAGGAGTGGCTACCCTCTGCACCCTTACACGTAATGCTCTACAAGGCTTTTGAATGGCAAGCGCCTCAATTTGCGCATCTCCCATTATTACTCAAACCCGATGGAAACGGAAAGTTGAGCAAACGCGATGGAGACCGGCTCGGATTTCCTGTCTTTCCGCTACAATGGAAAGACCCAAAAACAGATGAAATATTCTCCGGATATCGCGAGAGCGGCTATTTACCTGAGGCAGTAAACAACTTTTTGGTGCTGTTGGGCTGGAATCCCGGAACAGAGGAAGAAGTAATGAGTATAGAACAACTGATGGCACGTTTTTCGTTGGAAAAAGTAAGCAAATCGGGCGCAAAATTCGATTTGGATAAAGCTAAATGGTTTAACCACTATTATATACAACAAAAACAAAATATTGAATTGGCCAAAATTTTTGCGGAACAATTGTCCGAAAAAAATATTCATTCACCTCTAGAAAAGATTGAAAAAGCAGTAGCATTGGTAAAAGAACGCGTTTATTATATCAATGATTTCTGGAATCAGAGTGCGTTTCTTTTCCAAGCACCGGAAGCCTATAATCCCGAAGTCATTAAAAAACGCTGGAAAGAAGATACACCACTACAATTGAAAGAAATTACCGAAATTCTTACTTCAGTTTCTCCTTTCGATAAAACTGTAGCACATGACAAAGTTGTCGCATTTATTCAAGAAAAAGAACTCAATATGGGGCAAATAATGAATTGCCTGCGCCTTGCTTTAGTGGGAGATTCAAAAGGCCCTGATTTGTTTGAAATTATTGATTTTATTGGGATGGGTGAAACGGTACAACGGATTGAAAAGGCGATAGGGAAGATGTTAACTATGCCTACTTAAGAAAGTAATAAAACAGCAAAAAAGATGAATTATGGCTAAAGCATTTCAAAAGATATACACAAAGATTACAAAGATTACAAAAGCCACTTGTTCTTTGAAAGCACAAGGCGTTACGAACGAGGAACTTGCTTTTATTGACGGGCGTGCTGCTCAGGTAGTGAAGATTGAGGGCGATGAAATTGTTTTACAAATCTTTGGAGGTACTGAGGGAATACCCACAAATGCCGAAGTAATCTTTATGGGTAAAGCACCAACACTTAAAGTAGGCGACCAATTAGTAGGCAGATTTTTCAATGCCTACGGAAAACCTATTGACGGCAGACCCCAACCGGAAGGAAAAGAGGTAGAAATTGGAGCTTCGTCGGTAAATCCTGTGCGCCGAAAACAACCTTCAGAATTGTTAGCCACAGGAATACCGGGTATTGACCTCAATAATACGCTGGTTACCGGACAAAAAATACCGTTTTTTACAGACCCCGACCAGCCATTCAATGAAGTAATGGCTTCGGTTGCCCTTCATGCGCAATCGGATAAAATAATTTTGGGAGGGATGGGAATGACCAACGACGATTACCTGTATTACAAAAACACTTTCAGTAATGCCGGCGTTTTAGACCATATTGTCTCTTTTATTAATACCACCGAGGACCCATCGGTAGAAAGATTATTGATTCCGGATATGGCTCTTACCGCTGCTGAGTATTTTGCCGTAGAGAAAAATGAAAAAGTGTTGGTACTTTTGTCGGATATGACAAACTATGCCGATGCATTGGCTATTGTATCCAATCGGATGGACCAAATTCCATCAAAAGACTCTATGCCGGGTTCGCTATACTCTGACCTTGCAAAGATTTATGAAAAAGCGGTACAATTTCCTTCCGGAGGCTCCATTACTATTATTGCTGTAACCACATTATCGGGCGGAGATATTACGCACGCTGTACCGGATAATACCGGATATATTACCGAAGGGCAATTGTATCTACGTAGAGATTCAGATACGGGGAAAGTAATCATTGACCCATTTCGCTCTTTGTCGCGATTAAAACAGTTGGTAATTGGAAAGAAAACCCGTGAAGACCACCCCCAAGTGATGAATGCTGCCATACGTCTCTATGCCGATGCCTCTAATGCGCGTACAAAAATGGAAAATGGTTTCGACCTGACCGATTACGATGAAAGAACATTATCTTTTGCAAAAGACTATACAAGAGAACTTTTATCTATTGATGTAAGTTTAGATACTACAGAAATGTTAGAAGCCGTTTGGAAACTGTTCGCAAAATATTTTTCACCCGAAGAAGTAAATATAAAAGCCGCTTTAGTAGAAAAATACTGGAAAAATTAATAATTATTTTGTATGGCAATTAAATTTCAATATAACAAAACCTCTCTTCAATGGCTCGAAAAGCAATTGAAGATACGGGTGCGTTCATTGCCAACGATTAAAAATAAAGAAAGCGCATTAAGAATTGAAGTAAAAAAGACCAAAGAGCATTTGAGAAAAATAGAAAATGAACTCGAAGAACAATTAGTAAAATTTGAACACCTGTCGAGTTTGTGGAATGAATTTAACCCGGAACTTATTGCCGTTAAAGATGTAGCCATTGATACAAAAAAAGTGGCAGGAGTACTTTTGCCTGTTTATAAAGATATTACATTTGATGAAAAACCATACAGTCGCTTTAACTCACCCATTTGGTTTCAAAATGGAATATTACTCCTGAAAGAGTTGGCAGAAATAGGAATAAAAGTTGAATTAGAACAAATGACATTGGAACAATTAGAGTATGCGCGAAAGAAAACTACGCAAAAAGTAAACTTGTTCGAGAAAGTTCAAATTCCCGGATATTCAAACGTAATACGGAAAATAAAAAGATTTTTGGAAGATGAAGAGAGTCTATCTAAATCATCGCAGAAAATAATGAGAAAAAATATAGAAAGAGCAAAAAGAGAGGAGGAGGTGGCATGATTACCAAAATGAAAAAATACGATTTTCTTATTTATCATAAAGATTATCAACATTTTTTGTCAAAATTAAGAGAATTAGGCGTAGTGCACGTGGTGCAAAAACAATTAGGTACTATTCCTGAAGAAAGTGAACTTGCCCATAGGATAATTCTTGAAAAACGCTACCAAAATGTAATTGAAAACTTCAGCTTTGTAATTATTGAACACAACATTAAGGAAAAAAAAGAGATTGTTCAAAATATAAATGAAAATCAATTATTGGATTATGTTGAATCGCTGTTTGAAGAAAAAGAAAAACTTCTTTTGGAGAAAGAAATTATACGGAAAGAGATTGATAGAATCACTCCCTTGGGCGACTTTGAGCCTGCCCATATTTACCGTCTTGCTGAAAAAGGGTTATATGTTCATCTGCATGAAGTAACAGAGTCGAAATTTGAAAACAAATGGATAGAAGATTATTATGCCGTAAAATTAGGTATGAACGGCTCGCTACTCTATTTTGCTACTTTTACAGATAGCCCTGAATCTCCTCCTATTGAAGCGGATGATTTTCGCCTTCCTGAAAAATCTATATCAAACTGGAAAAATGAACTGTCAAACAAAATAATACGTCGTAAAGAGATTGAAAATGAGTTAATTAAAATTGCAGAAGAAAAAATAGAAACGATAAGATATTTAGAAAAAAGGGTTAGTGATGAAATCGCTTTTGAAAAAATAAAATGGAGTGGCGATGCTGTTGCAGGCGAAAAATTAATGGTATTGGAAGGGTATGTTCCCGAAGAAAATGAATCGAAAACTACCGAATATTTAAAGAACGAATCGCTCTATTTTTATGTTTCCACGCCCGACCCTAAAGATAACCCACCCATCAAGTTAAAAAACAACCGGTTTGCAAAAGTCTTTGAAATGGTGGCTAATCTCTACGACAAACCCAACTATCACGCCTTTGACCTTACCCCTTTCTTTGCGCCATTTTATGTAATCTTTTTTGGGCTTTGTATGGGCGATTGTGGCTACGGCTCACTACTTCTTTTAATCTCTATAATTTTAAGACGTTCAAAAAAAGAATTTATGCGCTCTGCCGGACCATTGCTTACTTATCTTGGCATTGGAGCCATACTCTTCGGATTTGTTAGTGGTACTTTCTTTGGAATTATTATATCTGAATTGAGTTTGGGTTGGCTACAACCTTTAAAAGGGCTTATCTTAGATGATAAAAAGTTATTTTGGTTTGCTTTATTCATAGGGGGAATACAAATTGTGTATGCTTTCATTATCAAAGCCATAACACAGTGGATGCGGTTCGGATTTTTATACGCGCTCGATACTTTCGGCTGGTTGCTTTTTATATTGGGAAATGGCTCGGTGTATTTGCTGGCAACATTCGGAAAAATAGATACTGTTTTTCAATCTATTGCGTATTACACGCTGACTTCAATAGGTGGATTTATGATGCTGTTTTTTAACAATCCGGAAAAGGGATTGAAAGGAGTTCCGGGAAGTATTGGTGCCGGTTTATTCGGGCTATATAACAAAATAGTAGGAATTATAGGTGATTTTCTTTCCTATATCCGTCTTTTTGCGTTAGGAATATCCGGCTCTGTTATGGGGTTGGTATTTAACAAACTTGCTGTTGGTTTTGCCCCCGATATCATCATTTTACGTGAGTTTGTAATGATTGTGATACTCATGTTTGGGCATAGTTTGAATATCTTTATTAACGGCATAGGGTCATTAATACACCCTATGCGTCTTACTTTTGTAGAATTTTATAAAAATGCCGGATTTGAAGGAGGAGGAAAACCCTATACCCCGTTTATCAGAACAGCACAGTAACTCATTAAAAATTATAATATTAACCTTTAAAAAGATAAATTATGGAACCTATTTTGTTAGCCTACATTGGCATTGGAATTATGATAGCGCTTTCGGGCATTGGAAGCGCTTATGGAGTAACCATTACGGCAAATGCTTCAATAGGAGCATTGAAAAAAAATCCGGAACCTTTTGGGAGTTATATGATTCTTTCTGCTATTCCCGGAACGAATGGACTCTACGGATTTCTTGGCTATTTTCTTTTATCCGAACATTTGGTAGAAACTATTACGATGTTTAAGGCAGCGGCCATTCTCTCCATAGGAACGATGTTGGGAGTTGTTTGTCTCATTTCGGCAATCCGTCAAGCGCAAGTATGCGCTAATGGTATTAATGGAATTGGGTCGGGTTATGACCTTTTCGGGCGTAGCATGATTTTGGCGGTATTTGCCGAACTTTACCCTATTGTGGGGATTGCTGCAGTATTCTTGGTGGGGAGTTCATTATAATCGTTAGTGTTCATCTTAATAATTAAACTTACTTCCTCCCACAAACTCTCTTAAAATAGAAGTTCCGGGAATCATCTCGTCGTTTATTGGTTTGAAAAATCGTAAAAATTTGATTAATCGTATGGCTTCTGCAAATTCAGGTTCATATTCCGGTACAGCAACTAAGATAGGCATCGCATAAGGATGCAACACCGCCAATTCGTAAACCAAAGAAGTGTTGAACATGATGTCTGCGTTTTCTTGATATGGAAAAATATTTTTTTCTTCACCATCACGCACACTTTGCCAACGTCGCAACGTATCTAATGCTGAATACCCGCGATACTTAAAATCACGAACAATTCTTCTAATTAATCGTGTGTCGGTGGTTGGAATAGGGTTCTGACTATCTATAGAAAGTGAAGTAAGCGCAGAAACAAATATTTTGTATTTAGTATCTTCCGAAATAGAAGCAGTAAGTTTCGGATTTAAGCAATGAATTCCCTCAATCACCAAAATTGAGTTTTTTTGCATACAAATTTTATTTCCTTTCCATTCCTTTTTTCCTAATTGAAAATTAAAAGTCGGAAGCTCCATCTCTTTACCTGCGAGCAAGCCATCTAATGTTTTATTAAACAACTCTAAATCTATTGCTTCTAAGGATTCAAAATCATAATCTCCGTTTTTGCCACGTGGAGTTTGTTCGCGCTCTAAGAAGAAATCGTCCACTGAAATTTGTACGGGGTGATAACCGATTACGCTTAATTGTACGGATAGCCGTTTGGATGAAGTTGTTTTTCCCGAGCTCGAAGGTCCGCTAATAAGTACTATTTTTGCATTTCTACGATGAATTTCATCTGCAATATTTGCCCACACTTTTTCTTGAAGCGCTTCTGTGGTAAGGATGAGTTCATGTACTTGCCCGGAAACAATTTTTTCATTTAAATTATAAAGATAAGGTACGCCTAATTGGTTACCCCATTCTTTAAATTGGTGATATACACTAAATAGTTTGGGCATTTTTCGTGTTTGCGGAATAGTTTCGGGTCGTTTGCTATTCGGAATTTTTAATAACAATCCGAGTTCATACAATTCTAAATCGTAGAGTGTTATGTAGCCTGTAGAAGGAAGCAAACTGCCATAATAATAATTAATTACATCATCTAACTGATGAATGGGGAAGTACATCTTATTGGTTTCGTAAAAAATAGATTTTTCTCTTTCAATACCTTGTTTTTTAAAAAGTTCAGTAATTTCATTATGAGGAATTTCTTTACGAATAAAAGGAAAATCTGCAGATATAATCTCATTCATTTTGTTTTTAATCGCCCACAGCACGAATTCATCAATAGGCTGATTAATATTTTCCATTTCGCAATATTTTCCACCCGAAATGGAATGTAAAATATTGAGTTTTGCATTGGGAAAGAGGGTTTTAATTGACTTATATAAAACAAAATAAAGCGAACGCGTGTACATTCCGTGTCCGTAGGGAGAAGTAATATCAAAATATTCGATACTGCAAGGTTTATGTATTTGATAGTGCAACGAACGCACTTGATTATTGACCAATGCGCCTAAAATAGGGTAGGGGAGTGAGATTTTTTTGTTATTAATAATTTCTAACAGAGATACCCCATATTCTATTTCAATGGTTTTATTAAGATTGTTGATAGTAATGTGCATGTTATTAATAAATTTTGATTATTTCTTTTGTAGTAGTTTGGAGAATAATATTATTTGCTAAAAATAAACAGTAAAACAAATTAAAAATAAAAATCCCGTGTCCACGCTCAAACATAGATTCAAAAAGTATGTTAATAAGAATACAAGACATTAACATTAATAGAAGCTCGTTTTTTGTTTTTATCGCAAAATAAAACGAATAAATTATAAGAAAAGAGAGCAAAAAAAGTGCAAAGATGCCATGTTCTAAAAATGTCTGCAAAAATTGGTTGTGTGCATTAATAAAAGAATGGTGTGTTTCAAAAAAAATTAATTCATCTCCTGTTAAATAACTTTCTGTATGATATCCTGTTCCAATTCCCAGCATTTTATTTTTTACGGCTAATTTCCATGTTATATCCCAAATTTCACTTCTGGAACCTACCATATTTTTAACCTGAAGTTGTTTAGTATTTATTTTATTTATAGATTCTTCAATTCTGTTGGGGAACCATTTTGTAATGGCAGCAGCGAATAATAAAACTATTAACATTCCTATAACTCCATACCAATACGATTTTTTGTGAGTATGCAAATAATAGAATATGGTACCGAACAGAACAAAAACAAACGTTATAAATCCGCTTCTTGATTGGAAAAAATAGATAGAAATTGCAAAGAAAAAAAATAGGGCTATCCAAAACCAACGATGCGGGATGTGAAGTGAGAGGGCTGAACTGTGAGGTTGGATTGGATTGTTGAATATATAAAAAGCGAGCGCAAATGCAATACAAACTATTAAAGCGCAATATGACGGATGACCAAAATACTTAGAAAAATGAATGTAATAAAAAAAATATGTATTTCCGGTAATAAAATATTGTACAAATGCTTGTCCCCAACTTATCATGAGACTTATTGCTGTGGCGTAGATAAATCCTTTGATTAAAGCATAAATTTTTTTTTGAGTGAAATAGGTTTTGTTTAATGTAAAAAAAACTAATGGATATACTAAAAAAGGCAATTTGTCATACGTTCTCATTACCCCCCTCACCAAATCGTTTGAGTAAAAAAGTCCTATTACATTCATAAACCAAAACAACACAAAACAACAGGAGATGATTAATGTATGGGAGTCTTTTAACCGGTTCCATTTGGTATTCCAATTCCCTTCAATAATCCAAAGTAATAGTAATAAAGGTGTTATAAAAAAATAAAATAATTTGGTGAATGGAATGGATAAAAGGGCAATACCAAATAGAATATAATAAAAACGTGAAAAAAATAGCACTCGGTTCATGTTTCACTTATAAAAGAAAAAAATGTATTTATAAGTGAATAACTTCGCCATAGGCTGCTGCTGTAGCTTCCATAATGGCTTCCGACAGGGTAGGATGGGGGTGTACCGCATGTAAAATATCTTTACCTGTAATTTTTTTATTCATGGCGAGTACTGCTCCGGAAATCATTTCCGTAACGTTGTCACCAATGAGGTGACATCCGAGCCATTCGTGGGTATGTTTATCAAAGATCACTTTTACCATGCCGTCTCGATTGCCTGAAGCGGCGGCTTTTCCTGAAGCAGTAAAAGGAAATTTTCCGATTAAGACATCTCTGCCTTGTTCAACGCATGCCTGTTCGGTCATTCCAACCGAAGCAATTTCGGGCGAAGTGTAAGTACATCCCGGAATGAGTTTATAGTTAATAGGATGCACTTCCAAACCGGCTATTTTTTCAACGCAAACAATAGCTTCGTGCGAGGCAACATGCGCCAATGCAGGTCCGTGCACAATATCACCGATGGCATAAATACCTTCACAATTGGTGCGATAAAAATCATCCACAATCACTTTACTTTTTTCTACTTTTACGCCATACTCTTCCAATCCGATTCCTTCAATATTTGCGGTTACGCCAACTGCCGAAAGCACAACTTCACATTCTATTTCAGTGATTTTTTCATTAGAATCTCTTATAGTTACTTTACACAATTCACCGGAGGTATCCACATGCTCTACCGATGCGGATGTGATGACTTTAATTCCTTTTTTGCGAAAAGCACGTCCCAAGTGGTTTGAGATTTCTTCATCTTCAATGGGTACCAATCGGGGCAAATATTCTACAATCGTTACTTGTACGCCCATACTTGCATAGAAATATGTAAATTCGCTACCAATGGCGCCAGAGCCCATTACCACCATTGATTTCGGTAGTTGAGGCAAAGTAAGCGCTTCGCGGTAGCCGATTATTTTTTTACCGTCTTGCGGGATATGCGGCAGTTGACGAGAGCGTGCACCGGTAGCTAATATGATGTGGTTGGCGCTATAACGCTCCGAATCTACCACTATCGTTTTATCCTTTTCAAGCTTTCCAGCCCCTTCAATTACCGTAACATTGTTCTTTTTTAACAGAAACTGTACCCCTTTGCTCATTATTTCGGATACACCGCGGCTCCTTTTTATTACTGCTTCAAAATCGGGTGTGATGGTGCCGTCAATTTTAATACCGTACTCTGCTGCATGTTGTGCATAATTATAAACTTGTGCCGATTTAAGCATCGCTTTGGTGGGAATACATCCCCAGTTTAAGCAGATACCTCCCAATTCTGCACGCTCTATCACAGCTACTTGCATTCCTAATTGAGTTGCACGAATGGCGGCAACATATCCACCAGGACCACTTCCAATAACGATAATGTCAAAATATTTCATAATAAACTATATGTAATTTTTCGGCAAAAATAGGAACAATTACTTAAAAAAAAACAAAAAATCAAATCTATTTGTTTAAATTTATTTTCTATTTTTGCCACTCAATAGTTAGCGATGGCGTCATTTTTAACATTGTATCATCAAATAGAAAGCAAACTTATTAGAATTAAGCAAGTTGTTAAAGAAAAAGCGGAAGAAAACCAAGCTTTAAAAACCGAGTTTACCGTTGCTTTAGAAAGGATAGAACAATTAGAAAATGAAGTAGAGCTACTTAATGAAAAAAATAAAGTAATAACAATAACAAAAACAGCATTATACAAAGAAGATAAGAAACAAACCGAAAAAAAAATTGAGAAGTTGGTGCGGGATATAGACCACTGTATTGAGCTTTTAAATAGAATGCAATGGAAGACAGAATAATAACGATTAAGATTACAATTGCACAGCGTATAATAGAATTGAGGATTCAGCGGGAGTGGGAACGCTACTATAGAGAAGCCGAAAAAATAATCAATGCCGGTATTTTCAAGTTTGCAAAACAATGGGCATTTAAAGATCAACAAGATATATTATCGAAGTTATTGATTGAGGAGGTTGTGAAAAACATTGAATGCAACGAAAGACTGCAAGAATATGAAGAAGATTTGATTCCTAAGATGATAGAATTGAATGAATTAACTGATAAAATACGCATTGATTAACGCGTTCTTTGACAAATTATTTATCCCGCTTTTGTTCACACTACGTTTGATAAACTCAATTACAAACATAGAAGCCAAACTCTTTGTAGTTAGAACCTGCCGTTTTTACGGACTTTCGACCTGCGAAGGAGGCTTCAAATATACAGATAGGAGTTTATAAACCCTATTATGAACAAAGTGGGATTTTTTTTTTTTGAATTACGAATTAAAAATTACGAATTAAACCCATAAAATTATTAATCATTAAACACCAATCATTATATATTATGACAACTTACATTATCATAGGAATTTCCGGGCTTATTATTGGAGTAGTAGGAGCGTTTACCGTTTTGAAATTCATGTTAACCCAAAGAACCAGCACTGCACTACGTGCTGCACAGGAGGCATTAAAAAAAGCAAATGAAGATGGAGAATTGCTTAAAAAAGAGAAAATTCTTCAAGCAAAAGAAAAGTTTTTACAGTTGAAAAGTGAACATGAGCAAATGGTAAATGAAAGAAATCAACAAATTGCGGTAGGAGAGAATCGAATTAAACAAAAAGAAACTACTTTAAATCAAAAGTTAGAAGAGGTAAACAGAAAAACTCAGGAAAATGCCTCTTTAAAAGAAACATTAATCAAGCAGATAGAGGCTAATAAATTAAAAAAAGAAGAGTTAGATAAACAAACTTCTGTTCAGAAAGCTAAATTGGAAGCCATAGCCGAGTTAACCACGCAAGAAGCTAAAGAGCAATTAATCAATTTAATGCAAGATGAAGCAAAAGCTGACGCTATGGTGTTAGTCAATGACATTGTTAATGAGGCGAAAAATACCGCCGCGATGGAAGCCAAAAAAATTGTAATAAAATCTATTCAACGTGTGGGTGTGGAAGCTGCTTTGGAAAATGCAGTTTCTGTTTTTAATATTGAAAACGAAGAGATGAAAGGACGTATTATTGGACGTGAGGGACGTAATATTCGTTCATTAGAAAGCATTTGCGGCGTAGATGTAATTATTGACGATTCTCCCGATGCGATTCTTATCTCCAGTTTTGACCCTATTCGACGTGAAATTGCACGCCAATCTTTACTCAAATTGGTTACAGATGGGCGTATTCATCCGGCACGTATTGAAGAAGTGGTGGCAAAAACGAAAAAAAATATTGAACAAGAGATTGCTGAAATAGGAAAACGTACTTGTATTGATTTGGGAATTCATAATCTGCCCAACGACTTAATGCGTATTATTGGAAAGATGCGCTACCGTTCGTCTTATGGGCAAAATTTGCTGCAACACTCGAAGGAGGTAGCCAATTTGTGTGCCGTTATGGCTGCCGAACTGGGCTTAAATCCAAAGATTGCCAAACGTGCCGGTTTATTGCACGACATTGGAAAAGTGCCTGATGTAGAATCAGACTTACCACATGCCGTTTTGGGAGCAAAATTGGCAGAACAATTTAAAGAACGTCCTGAAATTATCAATGCTATTGGCGCCCACCACGATGAGATGGAGATGGACAACCTATATGCGCCGTTGGTGCAAGTGTGTGATGCAATTTCCGGAGCACGTCCGGGAGCACGTCGTGAAGTAATAGAAGCCTATACCAAACGTTTACAAGATTTGGAAAATATTGCATTAACTTATCCAGGTGTTGTGAAAACATTTGCTATTCAAGCCGGTAGAGAACTACGTGTGATTGTAGGTGCTGAAAAAGTTACGGATGAACAAGCTACTCAACTCTCATTTGACCTCTCCAAGAAAATTCAAAATGAAATGACTTATCCGGGACAAATTAAGATTACGGTGATAAGGGAGACAAGGTCAGTGAATTTTGCAAGATAATTTTTATACTATTTGCTAAAGAAAACAGATTTATTCGGTTGAAAAACCTCGAAGCTATTATCTGAATAGAAAAATACAATTTTTGATATTTGTTCGGAAGAGTGGGGGAGAAGAAGTTCCTTTTCCGATTTGATAGGTGTAGAAACTACCTTTTTATCTACTTCACGAGAATCGAATATTTGTTCAGCTAATTTTTTTTGTTCAACTACACGCGATTCTACTACGGTATTAATTGTATCAACAGTCGGTATTGTTGAAAACAGATTCGGTTTAGGTACGCCAGTTTGCACTCTTCTTTCATTTTGTATTTGAAGTTGCAATTCTTTGTCTTCATTATTGCGAAACATTTCCCCAACTCCCATTATAAGCCATTCGGTCTTAATATCCGGATAACAATGTAAAATCTTTTTTGCCAATTCTAAACTGGGTTGATTTCTCCCCGAAAAAAGATGTGTTAAATTTGAACGGTTTATTCCAATTTGTTCAGCCAATGAAGCAGGAGTTAATTTATAAAACTCCATGATGTGTTTAATTCTATCAACCATACATTATATTTGTTACAATTGTAAAACCCAATGTCGTTTTACAATTGTGCAAAAATACATTTTATTGTTTCACATTTGTAATTGTTAATAAAATTATAAAAATAAAAATAAACAAAACAATATAAATAACTGATTTTTAATAATATAAAATTATAAATATGCTATTAATATCATTGTTGAAAACTCAAGTAAATAAATCTACTATATATATTCAAATAATCAATATAATATATTTAATAATCAATTACTTAATAAAAAATATTAAAACAAAATAAGAATTTGTAACACTTAATATAAAAATCACATTTGTTTTTCTACAAAATAAATCAGATACGATATTGATAACGATTACATTAGTAAACAGACGTCGTTTATATAACAAATGTAAACAAAGGTGTCCTTGTTTACATTTGTTAAATCATATTGGGTTGGGGATTTTGTGAGCAAAATATATTGCGTATTGATAAAATGAAATCTAAGATTATTCGTTATTGTTTTGACTAAAATTTATATTTATGGACATAACCATTTTATGGGCAGACGACGAAATTGAATTGTTGAAGCCACACATTATTTTTTTACAAAACAAGGGATATAATGTTATTCCTGTTGTAAGCGGCAATGAAGCCATTGAGGTGCTAGCAAATCAAGTAGTGGATATTGTTTTTTTAGATGAAAATATGCCAGGACTAAGCGGAATAGATACCTTAAAACGCATGAAAGCGATTAATCAACATGTTCCTATTGTAATGATTACAAAGAGCGAGGAGGAACATATTATGGAAGATGCTATTGGCGGCAATATTGCTGATTATTTAATAAAACCAGTTAACCCCAATCAAATTTTGCTGTGTTTAAAGAAAAATATCGAAAACAAAAAATTAATCACAGAAAAAAGTACCATGGCTTATCAGCAAGCTTTTCGTGAGATTTCGATGAAAATTTCCGATAAACTTTCTTTAGAAGAATGGGAAAAACTATATAAAGAGTTGATTTATTGGGAAATTGAATTAGAAAAAATAGAAGATACCGGTGTGGCTGAAATTTTGGCTGACCAAAAAATGGAAGCAAATACTTGCTTCAGCAAATATGTAATACGAAATTATAGAGATTGGCTACTTGGAAATGGCTACGAAAAACCACTATTTTCTCACACTATACTGAAAGAGAAGCTTTTCCCTTCTATTAAAGATACTCCTATATTTTTATTTGTGATTGATAATCTGCGTTATGATCAATGGAAAACGATACAACCGCTTATTAATGAATATTATCGCACCGATTCGGAAGATATGTATTACAGTATTCTTCCCACAGCAACACATTATTCGAGAAATGCACTATTTGCAGGACTTATGCCTGCAGAAATTGCAAAAAAATATCCCAATATGTGGTTAAATGAAAACGATGAAGGCAGTAAAAATCAATTTGAACAACCTTTACTGGGAGAATACTTAAAGCGACATGGAAAAAATATAAAGTATTCATTTTCAAAAATTTTAAATGTTGATTTTGGAAAAAAAGTATTGGATAATATTCATCAATTAATGCAAAACCAACTGAATGTTGTTGTATTTAATTTTATTGATATGCTTTCGCATGCACGCATGGAAGTTGACTTGATTCGCGAGCTTGCAGATAACGAAAAATCTTACCGTAGTGTTACAAAATCATGGTTTGAAAACTCAACGTTGTTAGATATGATTAAATATTTATCTGACAAAAAGATACCTATTTTTATTACTACCGATCACGGTACAATAAAAATTATCAAGCCCATAAAAGTAATTGGAGATAAATTTATTAATTCCAATTTACGATATAAAATAGGAAGAACAATGGATTATCCTGTAGACCAAGTGTTTGAAATAAAAAATCCAGAAGATATTTACTTACCTAAAGAAAGCATTACCCATCGTTTTATTTTTGCTACAAGTTCAGATTTTTTTGCTTATCCTAATAATTACAACCATTACGTGAATTACTACAAAAACACATTTCAACATGGAGGTATTTCTTTAGAGGAAATGATGTTGCCGTTTGTAAAATTGGTAGCAAAATAATTCTTCGAGTGCTGCTACAATAAATGTTTTTTATACATAGCTTTTTATCAGAACCCGCTGAACTGCATAAATATTGGCGGAAGCAACAGCAAAAACCCTATAATCACTAAGATACATAAAAATGGCAAGAAAAACTTGAGCCACTTGGAGTAGGGTACCCGTGCAATTCCAAGGCAGCCGATAAGCACGCCGGAAGTGGGTGTTATCATGTTCGTAAACCCATCGCCGAGTTGGTAGGCAAGTACCGTGAGTTGCCGCGAAATGCCGATGAGGTCGGAAAACTCCGCCATCATAGGAATAGTAAGCACTGCTTTTGCCGAACTGGAGGGAATGATGAGGTTTAACACCGTTTGAATGAAGTACATGGTGCCTACAGAGCCTATTTCTCCGGCAGTTGCCATGGTTTGCGAAATGCCGTAAAGAATGGTATCAATAATTTTTCCATCTTCCAAAATAATGATAATACCGCCGCCAATCGCCACCACTAAAGCGGCGTTCATAATATCTTTGCATCCTTCTAAAAATAAGCGGATGATTTTGTCGAATGTGTGATGAAAAGCCAACCCGCTGGCAACGCCCATAGCAAAAAATAAACCGGCAATTTCGCCCACATACCAGTGGTAGCCCAGCACGCCCACAATCAAAACCACCACCGTTAACAATAACAATGATAAAATATAATTGTGAACCGATTTTAACGCAGAATAAAATCCGAATGGAATAAAAAATGCAGCAATTATGGGAAAAATCATAATGCTAATCGTATTATTGCCTACGGTAATGGAACTGTAAGTAAATAGAAATGAGCAAACAATCAATGTGATTGAAATCGCTCCGTGCACTACCCAAGTTGCCCATGTGGATTTTACTGTTTTCTGAACGCCTTGTGTTTCAGCCGCTTTATCTCTCCAAAAACTGTCTATTTCATACATAAAAGATTTCTTCGGATTTTTTTTAACGCGGTTGGCATACCACAGCGTAAAAACGATGGTGATGAGGGTTAAAATAATCCAACACAACACTCTGTATTCCAAGCCGGAAAATATGGGCAAGCCGGCTAATCCCTGCGCAATGCCGATGGTAAACGGGTTGAACATGGCACCACCAAACCCCACATGTGCCGCCACATAGCACATCAACACGCCGGTAACAGAATCGTAACCCATTGATATTGCCAACGGTACAAAAATGATGATAAAAGCGATGGTTTCTTCGCTCATCCCAAAAATTGCGCCGAACAAACTGAAAATTAACATAATAAGTGTAATCACCAGGTTGTTTACACCGATTTTTTTAAAGAATCTGTTTTTTTGCAGCCTTTCTGTACTACGTAAGAAATTGGAAATGCCGATGTTAATTGCATTGGTGGCATTCAAAATCCAAAAAGCGCCTCCCAACATAAAAATGAAAGAGATGATATGCGCGGTTCTTGAAAAACCTTTAAAAAAGGAGACAAACACTTGCCATGTTTGTGGTTGACTGTCCGTATATTCAAAGGTATCGCCTTTCACGATGCTACGTTCAATGCCGTCTATGTTAATGGTTTCACGGGCAAACTCGCCGCCCGGAACAATCCAAGTAGCAATAGCACAAATAATTACAATACAAAAAACAATGGTAAAAGTGTGAGGGATTTTCATTAGAACTTTATATGTTTAAAGATTTAAAATAGTTTAAAATTTAAGATTTGTAGAAATATAGCATGTAGCGTTTCTTAGGGTTAAGTTTTTTTGAGGTGGCAAATTTAAAAAATATTGCTATATATCAAAGTGACTTATTATATTTTGCCTGACATTTTAATTTAATTGTTTCTTTGAAATAAGATTTTTTGCTATTATTGCACCTCATAATTATTTGTCATGAAAAAAATCTTAAAAATCTTTTTGTTTCTATTTTTAGGAATCGCTTTAATCGGCACATTTGTTTTTTTATGGAATAAATCACGAGTGAAAGAAGTAAAATATGAAACAGTAACACCTGAAATTAAGACCATTGAGAAAAAAACAATTATTACAGGAACAGTAGAACCGAGAAATGAAGTAGCGATTAAACCTCAAATTTCAGGAATTATTATAGAATTGTATAAGGAAGCCGGGCAATTGGTAAAAGCCGGCGATGTGATTGCAAAAGTACAAGTTGTTCCCGATATTGCACAATTGAACAGTGCTGAATCGCGATTAAATACCACAAAAATTAATTTAGAACAAGCGCAAAATAATTTCGATAGAGTAGAAAAACTCTATAAATCAGGTATTTCTTCAAGAGAAACGTACGAACAGACCGAAACTGCACTACGTACTGCAAAGGAAGATTATAACAACGCACAGGAAAATTTGCAAATTATTAAAGAAGGTATATCAAAAAGCACGGTGCAATATAGCAATACTTTGGTAAAATCTACCGTTTCGGGAATGATCTTGGATGTTCCTATAAAAATAGGAAATTCTGTAATTCAAGCCAATACTTTTAACGACGGAACGACGATTGCTACCGTTGCCAATATGAATGATTTGATTTTTGTAGGAAACATAGATGAAACAGAAGTAGGAAGAATTAATGTAGGAAATCATGTAAATTTAATCATTGGTGCAATGCAAGATAAAAATTTTGATGCCCGTTTAGAATATATTGCTCCAAAAGGAACAATGGAAAACGGCGCTACATTGTTTAAAGTAAAAGCTGCCGTACATAAAACGAATGACGGTACTTTTATTCGTTCCGGATATAGTGCCAATGGTGAAATCGTTACTGAAAAAGCTGAAAATGTATTAACCGTTCCTGAATTTGCGTTAGAATTTATTGCTGATTCAACATTCGTTTATGTAGAAAATTCACAAAAAGAAGGTATGGAAAAATATACTAAAACGCATGTAAAAATAGGGCTTTCAGATGGTTTTTCTGTTGAAATTAAAGAAGGAATTACGATAGAAACACCTTTGCGAGGTAAAATGATAGATGATAAGATGAAGAAAAAATGAAATCGTTAATAAAGTAATAATTATGAAAGACATTTTTCAACGAATTAAAGAAACTCCGGGTCCATTAGGGCAATACCAAGACTTGGCAGACGGCTATTTTATGTTTCCAAAATTGGAAGGAGAAATTCAGCCAAAAATGAGATTCAACGGCAAAGAAGTGCTTACATGGAGCTTGAACAATTATTTGGGGCTTGCCAACCATCCTGAAGTGCGCGAAGCCGACGCACAAGCCGCCAAAGATTTTGGCATGGGGTATCCCATGGGGGCGCGCATGATGTCGGGCGACAGCGTGTATCACAAAAAATTGGAGCAGGAACTTGCCGATTTTGTGGGTAAACCTGCCGGCTACTTGATGAATTTCGGTTACCAAGGTATGGTGTCCATTATTGATGTGTTGACCACACGCCGCGACGTGATTGTGTATGATAGCGAAGCACACGCCTGTATCTTGGACGGATTACGCCTGAGCTTGGCAAAACGATTTGTGTTTCAACATAACGACATGGACAGTTTCCGTAAGCAAATGCAACATGCATTGCCGGTGGCAGAACAAAACGGCGGCGGTATTTTAGTAATTACCGAAGGCGTGTTTGGTATGGCAGGCGACATCGGAAAATTGGATAAAATAGTGGAAATGAAAAAAGAGTTCCCATTCCGGTTATTGGTAGATGATGCACATGGTTTCGGAACTATGGGTAAAACCGGCGCAGGAGTTGCCGAACATCTAAATTGCACTGATGGCGTGGATGTGTTTTTCGGAACATTTGCCAAAAGTATGGCAGGAATTGGCGGGTTCGTAGCTTCTGAAAGAGAAATTGTTGACCACCTGCGCTTTAACATGCGTTCCCAAATCTTTGCCAAATCGCTACCCATGCCTATGGTAATGGGTGGATTAAAACGCTTGGAATTGCTTAGAACGAAACACGAATTACGCGAAAAATTGTGGACAATTGTAAATGCGCTACAAAAAGGATTGAAAGAGAAAGGATTTAATATTGGAAAAACAGAATCTCCGGTAACTCCCGTCTATTTTGAAGGCGGCGTGGATGAAGGAACCAATGTAGTGGTAGATTTAAGAGAAAATTATGGAATTTTCTGCTCTATTGTTACGTATCCGGTAATTCCGAAAGGCGTACTCATGCTCCGTCTCATCCCCACAGCCGTACATACTTTGGAAGATGTGGAACGTACCATAAATGTATTCAGTGAAGTAAAAGAAAAATTAGCCCAAGGCTATTATAATAAACCTATTCCTAACAAAAACCTTAACAAATAATGATTACGAAATTAGCACAAGTAGTAGATTTAGTAAAATCGAAACCGAAAAAAAAATTAGTGGCAGCTTTCGCCAATGATGACCATACGATTGAAGCGGTGAACCATGCTGTAGAACTCGGCATTGTGGATGCCATTTTGGTAGGTGATGAATTTGTTATTCATGGGGTTTGTAAACAGTTAAACATTGATGTAAACAAGTTTACTGTTATTCATGAACCTGATGAAATGAAAGCTGCAACCAAAAGTTGCGACCTCATTAACCAAAAAGAAGCTGATATTTTAATGAAAGGCGCGCTGTCCACCGACAAATATATGCGAGCCATTTTACATAAAGAGCAAGGGTTATGTCCTCCCAATGCCGTACTTTCGCATATTGCCGTTGTTGAAAATCCCGCATACCATAAATTACTCATTGCCAGCGATTGCGCCATTATTCCGGCACCCGACTTAAAGCAAAAACAACTGATTTTACAATATATTATTAAAACGGCAAAAGCTATTGGTATAGAAAAACCTAAAGTGGCAATTATTGCTGCCACCGAACAAGTATCTGTTGGAATGCCTGCCTGTGTGGATGCGGCAATTCTTTCTAAAATGGCTGACAGAGGGCAAATTGCCGGTGGTGCTATAGTGGATGGTCCAATATCTTTTGATATTGCTGTGGATGAAGAAACTGCAAAAACAAAAAAAATGGCGGGCGGTGTAGCCGGCGATGCCGACGGATTGCTCTTCCCCAATATTGAAAGCGGTAATATTTTCTACAAATGTAGCACCAAATTTAATCATGCGGAAATAGGTGCATTTCTTGCCGGTGCTAAAGCGCCTTGCGTGCTTTCTTCACGCGCCGACACATCGCTTACGAAACTCTATTCTATTGCGATTGCCGCTGTATTGTAATAAAATACAGGCAATAAAAATATTAATCATTAAAATACGTTACATTGCAAAAAAAGATATTTTGAAACATACACGTAATTTTCCGCTTGTTTTTTTGAGCATCATATTGTTACTTGGCATCTCATGCTCTACTCGTAAAAATAATTTTGCCACCCGTTCTTATCATACTCTAACTGCCACATATAATGTAAATTTTAATGGGAAAGAAGCCTTAAATAAGGGAATTGCAGATATCAATAAGAAAAAAAGAGATAATTATTTGGAAGTACTTCCTATTTATTATTACCCTCCCAAACAGGATTTAACCTCTGCTTTTCCATCATTAGATAGAGCTATAGAAAAGTCTTCAAAATCGGTGTTTAAACATTCTATTTTGGTTCGCGGTAAAGAGTATGTAAAACCCATAAATACAGCGTATTTAATAATGGGAAAAGCGTATTTCTATAAACAAGATTACAATCAGGCAAAACGTGTATTCAATTATATAGTTAATACCTATAAAGACTGGGGAAGCGTAGAAGAAGCTACTATTTGGCTTGCGCGTTGCGAAATGCAACAAGATTATTTTGTACGTGCACAATCTTTTTTGGAAGAAGTTGGTCCGTTAATGCATCAAAAGAAAATAAAAACGAGCAACATTAAAGATGATGATGAGTTAAAAATAAAAGCCAAATCTTCACCAAAAAAAAATAAAAGTAAATATAACAAGTATCAGAAGAAAAAGCAAAAAACTGTAACTAAGAATAATTCAAAAACTAAAAATAAAAAGAAAACAGAAAAACGTAAAATCACTAATAACGTTCGGTTTCAATACCATGCAGCAGAAGCAGAATATAATTTGTTGGCTCCAAATGGAGATTTAGAAACCGCCATTGACAATATTAAACTCGCACTGCAATATAAACCCAAAAAAGATTTTCGTGTGCGTTTGTATTTTATTTTAGGACAAATATATGAAAAATTAGATAACCAACCGGCTGCACAAAATTGGTTTTTAAAGGTAATAAGAGCAAACCCCGAATATGAAATGGAATTTAGTGCGCGTATGCATTTAGCCATAAACTATGATGGGACGCCTTCATCGAAAAAAACTGTCATGAAAGAGTTGAACAAAATGCTTAAAGATTTAAAAAATGAGGATTATCGTGACCAAATTTACTATGCAATTTCTGAAATTGCGCATATTGATGAAGATGATGCCGATAGAGAATTTTATCTTGCCAAATCGGTAGCAGCATATACCAAAAATAATTATCAAAGAACATTCTCGGCAGTAACTTTAGCAGACATCTATTTTAGTGAAGAAGATTATATAAGAGCACAAGCTTATTACGACACGGCACTTCTGTCATTGCCTCAAAATTTTCCTAATGGAGCTAATATTATTCAAAAAGCTTCTGTATTAAAAGATTTGGTGGGAAATTTAGAAATAATTCAATTACAAGATAGTTTACAACGTATCGCAAAGATGAGTGAAGCTGAAAGGAGAAACTGGGTAAATAAAATGATTGCCAACCATACGGAAGAAGAACGCCGATTGGCAAAAGAAGAAGCGGATAGAATGCTGGCTTTGCAAGCTACTCAAAATTTTGCCAATATAAATGTAAATACGCAAGGTACGAGCACCAAATGGTATTTCTATAATCCCGGTTTGGTAAGTCAAGGAGCTACAGAGTTTTACAGACGTTTTGGAAATAGAAAATTAGAAGATAACTGGAGAATTAGTAACAAAACAGCCATTTCGTTTGAAGATATGGATGAAATGAATTTAGGCGTTGAAAAACAGGAAGAAGAATTTGATGAGGACGGTAATCCGATTAAAAAAAGAGAAACCGATCCTAAAAAACCAGAATATTATACCCAAGACCTGCCTTTAACCAAAGGAGCCATTGACACATCAAATATGTTGATTGCAAATGCGATGTACAATGCCGGAATTATCTATTTCGATCAATTAGGCGATTTAAAACGTTCATGCGAAATGTTTGAAAAATTGATTAAACGTTTCCCTAATAACGACTTGGTATTGCCAAGCTATTTCTTACTTTGGGCAAATTACACAAAATTGAAAAACACCTCCAAAGCAGATGAGGCTAAAAACGTAATACTTACAAAATATTCTGATACCGATTATGCTAAATTAATTTTAGATCCGAATTATTATAAAAAAATGGCGGATACGGCATCAGAAAACGAACGTAGCTATGAGCAACTCCATAAAGCATATAACAGTAAGCAATGGGAAACCACTGTACACCTTGCCGATGATTTACTTACTCAAACAAATGATGTTACTTTAGCTTCAAAAACTGCTTACTTAAGAGCTGTGGCTATTGGACAGTTGCACGGTCAGGTAGCTCTAAAATTGGCTTTAAATCAAATTATTACTGATTATCCTCGTGAAGAAGTGGCAGAATTGGCAAAAATTTACTTGTCCACATTTTCTACAGCAAGTCAAGTACAAACGGTGGATATTACTAAAAATGAACCTGTCTCTAATATTGGTATTACTCAGGATGTTAAAGAATCACCCTTTAATCCTGACCTAAACGAGTTGCATACTGTAATTGTTTTGGTGGATATTCATAAAAAAAATGTGAATGATGTAAAATACGATATTTCTACTTTTAATTCTACCTATTTTCGATTAGAGCGCTTCAACGTAAATAGTTTTTATATCAACCAAAATGAGCAACTGATTGCCATTGCAAGGTTTAAAGGAAAAACCGATGCTATGAATTATTATATTGCTTTGACAACCAATGATGTATTTGCGCCGCTAATTCAAGATAAGAGCATTACAGTATATCCTATTTCGACATCTAATTATAATATTTTTTATAACAAAGAGAATGCCCGTAGTTTATACAGAAAGTTTTTTGAAGAAAATTATCAGTAACAGATTGTTTTTCGGAAAAGTCGTTCTTTATTTACTGAATCTCCTTAATTCACCACCACTTTCTTCACATCCACTCTTTCGCCGTTTACAAGCAGTGAGTAATGATACAACCCTGCGGGAACACCGGCAAAAGAAA